>OLII01000039.1_pt1 | contig 41249 bp, 31 predicted proteins | sample 1609481 | NCBI WGS metagenome assembly OLII01 (sample SAMN05416859, study PRJEB24817) | seawater metagenome | isolation source: Sea water | place: Canada:Atlantic | collected 2013-11 | reverse complement strand
TCTAGTACGGTCTCGTGGGCTCGGAGATGTGTATAAGAGACAGTTATAATACTGCCTCGGAACAGCTAAGCTTTTATACTTTTCTCGGTCTATAGACTGTTCAATAGTGATAAATTTTATTTTTGATTGTTCAAGTAAAGAAAAGACACTTTTTGTGTTACCAGACAAAGGTCTTAAAACGATATAGTCAGGTTTATTTTCTTGTGCGATTATTTGGTTAATTTTTTCAATTAAAGCAAACCTATCGTTGTTGCTATAGATAATGTCTAAATCGATATTTAAATCATTTGCAGCGGCGATTGATGTCTGTGCAACTAACTGCCAAAAAATAGGGCCCTGAACATCAGGCACGATAAAAGTTACTTTAGTTTCAGCATTAGTTAAATTTGGAAACATTAAAAATACACATGCAAATATGTATCTAGATGTATTCATATAAGTTTATTCCTTTGATATATAAATAACTTTAGTAGCATTTGCTTTAAATGATAGTTTATTTTAAATAACTCTGGTTGTTATAGGCTTAGTGAAACCTCAGGTTAATTCAAAGATGTATAGAAGTGTTTTCTGAAAAGTTGCAATTATTTCTGCAAAATTTAAGCGTATCATATATACCAATAGTTCCGGCAATAAAGGCTGTCGTTAAACAAACTTTCGCAATCCATTGTTCAAACCAAGGATCTTATTCAGAAAGAACTCACCGTTTTATTCATCAAGTTTTTTCAATTGGGTAATAGCTTTAGCATTGAAGATAATGGAAAGGGGTTAAAGGGGCGTTTTATCACTAAAGTCTTCAAAAGTGAATTATGGGTATATAGCTATAGCTTGAAGTTAGCTATTATTCTTAGTGCTTTAATCATTGACTTTGTTTTGATGCGGTATGACGATACCGGCACAATAAAATGCGGTAAAGCGTAGGGGATAATGTTCCCCTTTTTTATACCTGTTGCTGTAAAGTCAGGAATATAGTTACGTTATGATTGTTCAAGTACTTCACGTTGTTCAGCAACTTCGATACGGATATCAAAATCACGAGGTAAGCTCTCATTGCTGTAATCAAATGCAACCACTTTTACTAAACTTTCAACGTTCGAACTTGTTTGTTGGTTTTCCATATTTTAATAACCTCTATTAATATTTAGTTGTGCGGTGTTTTATTACTAGATTGATAGGTTGAATTTAGCATACCATGAAGTTAATTCAAGTTTATGTTGTAATTTTACTACATTGGGTGGAGGGAAGGGGGAGGATTTATAAGTAATATGCTTTTATGCTAGTGCTATTTTAATTCTTGATGAGATTTTTTGATGGCCTGAACCAGTTCTATTGGTGTTTTAAGGCTAATAGCCATACATGTCCAGGGTGTAGGGATCAGGTCGGTACCTATTGGAAAAATGGCTGTTAATTTATTACTTGTAGCTGATAATGTCTTCAGCCTTAGTGAGATATTCTCATGAGTGTCGATAATGAGGTCAACCCTTTCTGCTAATAGTAGCTTGATATTAGCTTGATTATTCCCTGTAATTTGAATGTGTTCCCCTTCAATAAAACCAATATTTTTTAAATGGTTATGCATGTATGAATCCCTAATTAAACCTAAGCTGTACTGTTTAACATCGTTAATTGAGTTAACTTTAATGTCTTTTCTGTCTGACAATTTAAAAAAATGATATTGAATAGTATTGAGAGGACAAATCCAGTGAAACAACTTTTCCCGTTGAGGCGACCTTAAAATTGAGTAGATAAGTACATTGGGCTTTTCTAGGGCTGTTTTATAGGCTCTTGCCCAAGGGTACATATTGAGAGTGTATGGAATATTTGCCTGTTGAAGGGTTTCTTCAACAATTTTAGTGGCACTACCAATGACTTTACCTGAACTAGAAAGGTAGTTATAGGGCGGCCATTGCTCAGTTACCACCGTAATTTCATTGTTCGGTTCAGAAACAGCTTTAAAAGAGACTAAGCAAAGTAGCCCGTATAATAACGCTTTTTGATACAAGCTTACTGCCATTATTATCCCAAAAAAGACCACAGAATTAACCTACATAAAAGTATAGATTAAAATGTTCATCGTATGAATGCATTGGGCGTGTTTTTAGCTATATCCAGACAAATGTTGAGTCTTTTACATCAATGCATTCTTCACTATTTATCAGTACTCGCTGATATATTTTTCCGCTGCTTCTCTAACTTTTGAGGAAAGTAATAAGGTTGATATCATGGTAGGAATAGCCATTAACGCGTACATAAAGGTAATAAAATTAATTACCATAGTTAAAGAGGCTACCGCACCGACGATAATAAGAATAAGGTAGAACTGTTTATAAAACTTTTCAAATTTTGGACCAAACAGAAACTCACTACACTTACTGCCGTAATACCAAAAAGTTAACACTGTGCTCGTACTGAGGAAGAACACCATGACCATTAGCAGGTAACTGCCTATCGACGGGAAAGTTTGTTCAAAGGCATACACTGTCATGCCAACGCCTTGGTAACCTGTTTGCCACGCACCTGTTACCAAAACAGCTAGAGCAGTACATGTACAGATAATTAATGTATCAACAATAGGGCCAAATGAAGCAACAAATCCTTCTCGAATGGGTTGGTTGGTTTTAGCTGCACCATGAGCTAATGATTCAGTGCCTATACCCGCTTCGTTAGAAAAAGCCCCTCGCTGAACCCCAATAATAATAACGGTACCTATAAGTCCGCCAGCAGCAGAGTTTGGATTAAATGCACTTGAAAAAATCAACAAAAAGGTCTCAGGTATTTTATGGTAGTGCATGACTAAGAGTATTAATGTCATTATGAAATAACCAATAACCATAATAGGTACAACTTTGGTGGCAACTGCGGTTATTCGTGTTAATTTTCCCATGACAATCCAAGAGATAAGGATGAATAAGGCAAGGCCAACGAGTAGATCAAAAGTAAAGTGATTATCGGCCTCGGCTATCCCGTATGGTATGGCAATGACATCCCTTAATATTTGTACTAATTGGTTAATTTGAAAAAGAGGTAAGGCACCGAATATACAGCCGATGCAAAATAGCCAAGCAAGGGGCTGCCACTTTTTCCCTAAGCCTTCTCTAATGACATACATTGGTCCTCCCTGCAATTTACCACTACGGTCTTTCCCTCGAAACATCACAGCTAAGGATGCGGTATAAAACTTGGTTGCAATACCTACAATTGCCGTCAACCACATCCAAAAAATTGCACCTGGTCCGCCCATCGTGATAGCAACCGCGACTCCGGCTATATTTCCAAGTCCTAGCGTACCTGATAGCGCAACAATTAATGCTTGAAAGTGGCTAATGTCACCTTGAGTGTTTTGTTCATTGTCATATTTTCCGCCAATAATGCTGAGTGCATGACCAAGCCTTTTGTAAGGGATAAGTCTTGAGTGGATAACAAAGTAGGCGCCACCGCCAACAAGTAACAAAACCATGGGGAGACCCCAGGCAAAATTCACTAAAGTAACTAATAAATCTTCCATTTAAACCTTTTTATAAATGTAATGCGGTATTGATTCAACATTCAATACTATATTCTCGATTAAAACATATCTACCGATATTCGTTAGTAAAGTCACTATCAAGTATAAGTTCGTAATAGTTCATTGCTTTACTCCCTTATGATTGGCATGTGTTATTATTTTTTACTTTTGTGCTCCTGTAATCATTATTCTGGGCTTGTCAGCTAAATAACTAATACTGATGTTAGAGAGAAATATAGGGCAGTTAAAAAGGCTTTAGATAGCTGGTTAAGCAACTTTATTGCAAGGTAGAGTCTGAAGAGTAGACATTAGCTCGTTTAATCTTATTGCTTTAATATCATGACTTTAAAGTTACTTAGCTATACACTCAGTATTTTTAGTATTAATATTCGAATTAAGGCATCATTTTCTAAGTAATATGTGATGTCATGAATGATGAACCCTCTATTTATTCATTGAGAGAGAAAATGTTAAAACACGCTTTTTTGTCCCTTTTTAGTTGTGCCTTACTGCTTGGCTGTGCCAGTTCGAATAACTCTAATAGTCTGTATAACGCAGAAGAAGCTTATGCAATAAAAGCTAAACACTGGTTGAAAATGAACTTAAAACGCGAAGGCGTGAAAGAAACCGAGTCTGGCTTACAATATAAAATTTTAGAGCAAAGCGATGGCTGTAAACCTGATCCTGACTATAAAGTGACCGTGCACTATAAAATGCTGTCAGTTACCTCTAAAAAAATCATCGATAGTAGCTATCAACGCGGTTACCCTGAAAAGTTTAAGTTAGCAAAAATGGTAAAAGGCTGGCGTGAAGGTGTACCTATGATGAAAGTGGGTGAAAGCTGGGAGCTTTATCTACCTTCGCATTTAGCCTATGGCAGTAAAGGTTTACCTGGCTCGGTTGCACCCAACAGTGTGCTGGTGTCACAAATCACATTAATAGATGCACACTGTGTAGACTAAGTAGCCTTTTGAGAATTGAGAATTGAGAATTGAGAGTTGACACAAAGGAGGCTATCAAGCCTCCTCAGCTTTAATTTCAATTAACCACCAAACTGAATACGCACCCCAGCATTAACCGTAAAACCATCATTTCTTGACCAAATATCTGTGGTCCAACGACCACTTGGCGCTTGCTCAGGTAACAGCAAAGAGTCTTCTTTAGTTTGCCTAACATCCAAAAGATTTTCAGCATTGATAAACCAACTAACACTGCCAGTAGTAATTTGCGCTAACAAGCCTAAATGCCAATAAGGGTTACTTCTATCACGATAAGGGTTGTCTTCTAAGTGTTGGGTGCCGGTGTAATAAGCTTCAAAACCTACCATATGGCTGCCATGTTCTTCCCACATAATTACCGCGCCAGCAGAATGCTCAGGAGTTAGTGCTAACGGTACTCGGCCATTGCCATATTCATCTTCCTTGCTGGCATCTGTATATAAATAGCTACCGGTTACTTTAATGTCTTGCCAGCGATAACGCAGTAGTAATTCACTGCCTCGTATTTTACTTTGTCCTGGAGTATTGACTAAACGTACTTGTTCACTTAAGTTCAACGGATCATCAATAACTGCTAATTCAGTAACATTTTCAATGTCTGAAGCAAAGAAGGTCACGCTAGTTTCCACACTATCAAATAGATAAGTGAAATCTACTGAAGCGGTTGTCGCGGTTTCTTCATTAAGGTTTTCTAATGGCGCAAGACGAGATAATCCTGCTTCTTCAATATCTTCAATAAAGGGGCTTGGCGCAAAAAAACCTTTGCCGTAAGCGCCGCGAACAGACCAATTATCTGGGCTATACAGCATGGAAATTCGAGGGCTAAATTGTGTGCCGTACTCACTGTGCCAATCACTACGGGCACTCAATGACAGAGAAATCTCGTCATTTACTTGATAATCAAGTTGTGAAAATAGTCCTGGGGTTTGATAGCTGTAGTTAAATTCATTATAGGTATCAGAATCGAATTTTTCTGTTTGGTGGGCAACACCAACTACCCATGCCAGTTCATCAACATAACCCGATAAACTTGATTCAATCAGGTGACTCTCGTGAGTATCATTTTCAAGTACTACACCGTACTGATGTTCATGCTCTTGGCGCATAGTTGAGCCACGGAAATTGATATTTAAAACCTCACCAATAGGTTGGTCATAAATAAAACCAGCATCGGTTCTTAAGGTATCTTGTGTTTGCGGATATTGACTGCCATCAGGCACCTTAGCATCACCTAGCGTGCCACCTGTTCTTTGTTCGGTCATAGCACCAACAGTGACATACAAATTAGCGCCATCTTCACCTTGCCAATATAGGCGAGGTCGGACAGTGCCTCGCGTGTAACCCGCCATATCTATCCAGCCATCATCATCTAAATCTTGCTCTTCTTGCTGATGAACGCCTGCAGTGATCGAGCCACTAGTAGATTCGTTTATCGGCGTGGCTAAGTAGGTAGTTATATCTTGACCGTTTTTAGAGGTGGCATTAAACAGCACTTCACCTTCTGGTTTGTCACTTGGCGTGCGTGAAATTAAATTAATAACGCCTCCAAGTGCTGAGCCACCATACATTGAGGAAGCAGAGCCCTTAATGATCTCAACATTGGCTAAATCTGTTGGCGGTATTTGTAATAAACCTATCGAGGCTGTTTGACCGCCGTATAACGATAACCCATCACTTAGTAATTGGGTATATCGACCATATAAGCCTTGTAACCTTATATTGGCACTACCTAATGCAGGTGAGGTGGTTTGCACTCTAACACCGCCAGTTTCAGCTACCAGCATAGAAATATTGCCCGGGCGCATTAATGCTTTTTCTTGAATTTCTTCGCCATTAATCACTTCAGTTCGAGTTGCTGACTCGTTAACAATTCGCCCTAAACGTGAAGCTGTTACTTGAATTCGCTCGACCTTTTTACCGTCATGTTCATGGTGGTCATGCTCATCGTGTTTGGCTTTTTCTTCATGTTCATCATGCATTTCATGTGATTCTTTTTTTGCATGTTTTTCGTGATGTTCGTTCGCGTGAACAGTCGCATGTGTTAGCAAGATAGCTAACGCCATAGTTAAATGTTTATTCAACATTTTTACCTCAAATAATATGTCAGAGTAATTCAGCACAACGCTACTGATAGGGGCTTGTGATGATTATCGGTTCGCACATCAGGCGAACAATTTTTTACGACGAAAAATTATGACAAAACAATAGGAGGGCGGTAGGGATTCGAGCTAATGGATTGAGTTTGTATGAGGTTTGTTAAAGTGAGTGTTTCAGTAAAACCCTTGATATCTTTATCAGCAATACCGTTGTTTAAAAACATCAATGATAAACAACCGCTAGCAGCACAAACACAGTCATTTTCACAAACATTAATGGTGCAGCAGTCAACTTCACAACAATCCAAATCAGCGCAATCAGTTAAGGCGTCATTATGTTTTTTAACTGAAACGCTATTAGATAAACTGTTATTGTCGTCACCTGCAATATCAGCGTCAAGGTTGCTCTGATGGTTTTTTTGATAAAGGCTTTCACTACCACTTTCACTAGACGCAGAGCTGCTAAAGGCCATGGCTTGGCCAATAAAGGTTATAAGCATAACCGCAACAATGAATACTTGTGAAAACGCTTTAGGCATATTTATCTCGAATAACAATACGCCGGCTATTTTAAAAGGCTACTGTGATTAAGTAAATAACAGCCGTTAATTTAATTGATAAACAACATGACTAGACAGTAAATGTGCGTTTTTCACATTCATTTCACTAATCGTTTTTTAAACTGGCGCTAACAAAATAACAGGAGCGTCCTATGTTTAAAAAAATAATAATCAGCTTAGTGGCTTTAGCCATTATTTTGCTTGGTTTAGCCTATGGCACCAAATCTTATGTTAAAAGTTTATTGCCTGAAAAAGCTCACTTTGTGGCGATAAAAAATACTCAAGTAAGTGACTTACCTTATATCACTGAAAACATCCCAAGCTATCGAGGAAAAATATTAGCAGTGGTGACAAGTGTCGATACCATGGCAGAAAATAAAGCAACGGGGTATGAGCATACCGAACTGGCTCGTGCTTACTGGGTGTTTACGGCAAATGGTTTTCAGGTTGACATTGCTAGCCCCAAAGGCGGTAAGCCGCCAGTCGTTATCGATGGCGAAGACATGGGGCCTTATGACTATGCCTTTTTAACTGATGAAAAAATCCAACAGCAAGTTGCCAATTCTATTGCCTTAGCAGATGTCGATCCTAATGAATACGAAGCGGTTTACTTTGTCGGTGGTAAGGGCACTATGTTTGATTTTCCTGACAACCCCTATGTGCAAAATATCGCTAAAACACTTTATCAAAATGATAAGGTTGTTAGTGCTGTGTGTCATGGCCCAGCGGCCTTGGTTAATGTCGAGTTAGATAATGGTCAATTGCTGTTGGCGAACAAGCAAGTGAGTGCTTTTACCAATGATGAAGAGCTATTTTTAATTGCTGATGCAAAAGAAATCTTTCCCTTCTTACTTGAAGATAAATTAATTGCACAAGGCGCTCAATTTCAAGCAGGTGCAAACTATTTAGAAAAAGTTAGCCAAGATGGAAAATTGATCACCGGACAAAACCCTTGGTCTGTATGGACACTTGCAGAAAAAGTGGTAGCTGAACTGGGTTATGAGCCCAAAGCCAGAGAGCGTACAGCTGAAGAACACGCCATTGAATTGCTAATGACTTATCATACCGATGGTCTTGACGTTGCTATGGCAGAATTACAGCACAAGCCACAAGCTTATCAACGTATCTTGATAGTAATGCACAGTTTTTTAGCCTTTATGCAATTTGAACTTAGTGCTGGCATGGATCTATTATCAATCGCCCAGCAACTGAAACAGTTAACTTAACGCAGTTAAAAATTGTTGTTAAATGAACTCGTTAAACTTTAGCCACAGAAGGGGAAGCTTAGTCCCCTTTTGTGGTTTTGTTAGTGCGGCTTGATAAACATGCTGCCAATTACAGTTAATAGCTGTAACTAGATTGCAAACCTAAAGGAATGCCAAGTCCCCAGTAAGCTAATAAAAATAAGGTCCAGCAGATCATAAACGCGAGAGCAAAAGGTAGCATTAGAGAAATTAAGGTGCCTATGCCGGTGTCTTTAACGTACTTCTGGCAATAGACCACCACTAACGGGAAGTACGGCATTAACGGGGTAATGATATTCGAGCTAGAATCACCGATTCGATAGGCTGCTTGCGTTAAATCAGGTGAAATCCCCAGTTGCATTAACATCGGAACAAATACCGGTCCGAGCAATGCCCATTTAGCTGAGCTTGAGCCAACAAATAAGTTAACAAAGCCGGTTAAAAATATGATACCGACAATAGTCACTGAGCTTGGCAAGGCTAACGTTTTTAATACTTGAGCACCTTCAATGGCCAGCAGCGCACCTAAATTGGATTGCGAGAATGCGGCAATAAACAAAGAACAGAAAAAAGCCATGACAATATAATAAGACATGCTGCCCATAGACTTACTCATGGAATCAATCATATCTTTACTGGTTTTAAAGGTGCCGACACTAAAGCCATAAACAGCCCCGGGAATCCAAAATAGTAAGAAAATAAGCGGCACTATAGATTGCATTAATGGTGCTTTAAAATCAGCCAAAGAGCCGCTAGGTCCTCGAAGTGGCGAGCTTGCTGACCAACTGGCCCAGGTGAGTAACGCTATGCCGGCCAGCATAACCACAGACGCTAAGAAAAATCCCTTACGTTCTTTGCTGGTGATTTCGTCGAATTGAGGTAAATCAGACGTATCGCCGTCTATTGGCGTATCCTTTAACCTTGGTTCAATGATTTTATCTGTGATGTACCAGCCTAATAACACAATAAATAAACTAGAAGCTGAAGTAAAAAACCAATTATTTAATGGATTAACAATAATTTCTGGATCGATAATTTGTGCGGCACTTTGGGTAAAACTTTGCAGTAATGGATCTATACCAGAAGGAATAAAGTTGGCGCTAAAACCACCACTCACCCCAGCAAATGCTGCAGCAATACCAACTAAAGGGTGACGCCCCATGGCAAAGAAAATGACCCCTGCTAGCGGAATAACCAAAACATAACCGGCGTCAGTAGCGGTGTGACTGACAATGGCAATTAAAATTATAGATGGCGTTAATAACGCTTTAGGCGTGCGTTTTAACATAATTTTAAGGCCGGTATTAATAAAACCAGAATGTTCAGCAACACCCACACCTAGCATAGCAACCAGAACCACCCCTAAAGGTGCAAAACCGGTGAAGGTTTTCACCATGCCTGAAAGGAAATTTGCCAGCGCATCGCCGGTCAGTAGATTATGCACTATGATGGCTTCGCCCGTTCGAGGGTCTATTGCCTCAAATGAGACTTGTGAGAACAATGCCGATAAGAGCCAAATGATTATCATGGCAAATAAAAAGATAATGGCTGGATCGGGTAAGGTGTTCCCGACACGTTCAATAGAGTTCAAAAACCTATCAATTAATCTGGGCTTTTGCTTGGCAACGTTCATACTGATGTCCTTATAGCTAAGCTAATAACGTGGTAAATGTATTATTACTCTATTAATAACAAAATTATTCTGATATCTGAAATTTGTTTGCGAAAATAATTAAATTTATCGACAAATAACCTCAGCTCAGGCTAATCAAAGAAAGATTATCTTTAATGTTATCGCAGTCTTAAGGAGTAGTCGTTTATGAGGTGCTTTAGGTGGTTTAATGCGGTTCATGATAGCTATGACCATAGTGCAGTTGATCAATTTTACAAAAATATAGCCGCTTACTTGTTGCTCACGGCTATATCGTTTTAACCCTATAGTGTTAGTTTTAATGAGTGCGTTTTTGTACACGAATGAATAAACTTAGTAAGGCTAAGGCAAGTAATACTATACCTGCAGGCTCAGGTGTTTGAACTACCACAACTGGTTTGCCTAAATAAGAAGTAATATTAACATTAGATTGGGAGTAATGCCTTTCAGCGAAGAAGAAACTAAATGAATATAAGTCTCCGGCGTTCATTCCCTGATTACTCGCCACTGTATTCATGTTAAATCCTGCTGTTTCAGCACCATGAACGCCACCTAGATCTAATACCAACTCACCGTTGATGAACACCCAAACATCGTCATCACCAGTAAACGAGAATGTATTGTTTAATAGGGGGTCATAGATTAAGTCCAAATCAATTTGTACTGTAAAAAAGTAATTATGATTATCGTAATTATCTCCGTCCCCACTAGTACCTGTGATGCCGTCTAATGGAAAAAAGGAAGATGAATTATAGCTTAACTGTCCAGTGCTTGTGTCTACTGTTGCGCCTATTGATTCATTATATTGTGCAATACAGGTTGAACTAGGAGTTGCAGGATTACAATCATCAAACCAAGAAGCAAAGCTTGTATCAGAATTTACTGCGCCTACACTGTTATCATTTGGTCCAATAAAGTCAGGAACACCACCAACTAGAGAGCTTCCTACCATGCCTGTGGTTAATCCAGAAACATAGTTTTGAAAGTCAGGATGATCTTGATGAAAATCTCTAATGATAACATCCACAGGTTGTATAATGATGGCCGATTGGGCAGTACTCGTGACAATCAGCATAGTTATTGAAAGTGCTTTTAGAGCATTTGAAACATATCGATTCATAGTGACATCCTCTGAAAAGGGAGTTATTAATTCACCATAAAACTTAGATTGGTGGCTGTACAAAAAACAAGCATTTTTAATGCCTTAATTTTATTCTTAATAACAATCAATTTATTAGCGCGCAGACTTTAAATAAAGTGAATTTGAAAAGCTTAAAGTGTAAAAAAAACTGACATTTCGTTTTGTTGCAATGAAATAGTGACCAGTTAACTCAGTTCCAAGGGGTATCTTGCGATAGCTCTTATTAAGTAGACTTTTATAATCAGTAAAGATGTAAAAATGTGTAATTCTCTTGATGTCGATCAAGTTAATGCAATTGAGAATGATTAACAATATCGATCTGGTTTTTTTTGTCATTTTATTTTACATATTATTGAGCTGTCCATGAAATCATTATCTCCGCTATATCTCTCTATTGCAGCAAGTTTGCCTTTAGCTGCACCTACATTAAGTTTTGCCGAAGCTTTAGAAAAAGCCGAGCAAGAAACTGAAGTTATCGAAGTTCGTAGTCTTAGGCAAAAATTAGATCAAGCAGGTCGTTTAAAAGATGTTATTCAACAAACTGAAGTATTAGATGCGCTGACAATTGAAAATAAAAATGCCTTAAGTCTTACTGCCGCAATTAATAATGAGCCCGGTGTAAACGTATCAAATGAATGCTCTATGTGTGGTGTTAAACGGATTATGCTTAACGGTATGAAAGGTGAGCACACCACCATTTTAGTTGATGGTTTACCAACCCATACTTTAATATCTGGTTTTTATGCTGTGGATGCAATCGCAACCACTGGTGTTGATAGAATTGAAGTCGCCCGTGGTGCTGGGGCATCGCTTATCGCACCTGAAGCTATTGGTGGTACGGTAAACATTATTACTAAAGAAGCTTATGAGAATGGCGCAAGTTTTGATTTTGCCAAAGGCTCACATGACTTTACTGCGATGAAGGGAATGGCAACCGGAGTTTCTACTGATGGTAAAACAGGCATTACCTTTATTGGTCAATATGATAAACAAGATCAAGAAGATCATGATGATAATGGCGTAAGTGAAGCGCCTTTTATTGAGAATTTATCATTAACAACATTTTTAACACAAGATGTCTCAGATAATAGTAATGTTCAACTTAGACTTTCAAAAGTACAATCTGAAATTTTTGGTGGTCCAATGCTTGGGGAAGTAGTTAATTCGGTTGGTGCTGCTATAGCGGGTTATGATGGTGATGCGTCTGAACAGTTATTTGCAGGTGATGACGTTCGAGAAACTTTTATTGGAAAGCCATGGGAAACGACTGAGTGGATAAATACTTCACGTGATGAAGCTTATGTAAAGTTTTTATCTGAATTGAGTGACTTCACTGTTGCTGAGTTTGCATTAAGTTATGCGAACCACCTACAAGATTCGTTTTATGAAGGTATTGATTATCAAGCTGAAGATACTATGTATTATCTGCGCGCTAAATTTGACATGGAGTTATCAGACAATCACTTTATTACCTTTGGTGTTGATAGTCGCCATGAGAAAATGCGTTCTTCAACGTATGCCTTAGAAGCTGTTGAAGCCTATCAAAGTGATGCTTTTGACTATGATACCATGGGGATTTTCTTCCAAGATACTTGGACTCCTATTGATGAGTTTGAAGTAGCCGTAGCGATGCGTGTTGATCAAGTTGTCGCTGATTTTGTTGACCCAGAAAAAGCCGGTACTGAAATTGATGAAACCTTTTTTGCACCACGTTTAGACGTACGTTATTTCCATACTGAGCAATTAACGTCTCGCTTTTCAACTGGTCGAGGTTATCGAGCGCCGTTATCTTTCTTTGAAACCGACCACGGTATTTTAGATGCCGAATTAGGTTATCAAATTGCAATCGATTCTTTAGAGGAGTCAGTATCGGCAAGTTATTCATTAAGTTATGATAGCCAAGCATTAGCGATAACTGCTTCGTTAGCTCATTCTGCGGTAGATAACTTAGCCTCATTAGAAGAGAATAACGAAGGTGTTCCGTTACTAACTCAACTAGATGAAACCGCTTCAGTAACCACATATGACATCACTGTCGGTTATAACATAACAGAGAGTTTTACCGTCAATATTGGTCTTGAAAAGTTTGCTTATGATGATGCCTTTAAATCATCTTATGCCATCGCGCCTGTTGAAGAGCGTGCGAGTCTAGAATTTCAATATGAAAAAGACAACTTAAAAGTATTTTGGTCTACAGTATTTTTTGGTGAAAAAGACTTAGCTGAATATGGTTATGAAGGTTATAACATTAAAAACGACCCAACCAGTATTAAAACTTTAACAGGTAAAGCCTTTTCTACCTCTGATATAAAAGTGCAATATCAGCTGACCGAACACACCAAGCTTTACGCAGGTGTCTCTAATGTTTTTGAAGCAACACAAATTGATGGCGGTGATACACCATTATTTTATGATGCCGATGGCGGTTACGACGTTGCTTATATTTATGGTGCTTTACATGGCCGTGAAATGTACGCTGGCATTGAAGTTAAATTGTAATTTTTAGTATTTAATAATGATTAAATTTCATAATGATATTGTTAGCATGGCAGCATGTTTTTTAATCGGAACTATGCTTTTTGTCGGTTATGTAGAGGCATTACCGTTTTCACTTAAGCCATTGAAAACAGGTTATGTTGCTCAATATAAACAGGTCAGCACTTTAGCGACACTGGTGATGATTTATCAACCAGATTGTGCTTGGTGTAAAAAGCAGGGTAAATTACTCGCTAAAGTTTTTGAACAATGTAAAGCCACTTTAAACCCGGTGTTAATTGGAACTAAAGGTAATGCACGAAAGCTTAAGAAAGAGCTAAAGCATTACCATAAAGGCATATCTGCTTTTATGGCAGATAGGCAGTTTTTGTGGAGCATTGGCGGATATCAAGCGTCTCCGACCTTATTGATATTTGATACCTCAGGTGATCTAATCGCTAAAAAACGTGGTTATATTGCAAAAGATAAGCTGGCAAGTGCCTTAAAACTATTAACGAATGGCAAATGCAAAATATAAAAAAGGGCGCTATTAGCGCCCTTTTTATGCTTAAATTAGGCTTGTTACTATCGAAGGCCTGAAAGAATAGCAGGAATGCCTGGCAACAAACCAACCAGTGCCATAACCCCGGTTAATATGACAAACATCACTGTGGGTAAAATCCAGCGACTCATTTTGCTCAACTCGGCGCTACGCTCTTTACAGCCTATTAATCCCAAATTGTCGAGTAACATAGTTAATGACCAACCAAAAGCAGGGTTCACCAGTGCTGATGAGAACACCACAATCGCTGCTGATTGAGTGGTTTTACCTTCTCGGGTCATTTCCATGCCAGCTTCAAGTAGTGGAATAAAAACCCCAACAACTAAAGCAACACAAAGCACCGGTTGCCAAATAGCTAAATCCATAGGGTAACCCCAAACTGCGGCGATAATACAAAATAATGCGGTCAGTAACGCTCCGGCCGGAATAGGGCGCTTGGCAATGGCAGCAGGTACCAGGTATGTCCCCCAAGATGAGGTGAAGTTAGTACCGCCCATTAGCGAGCCAAAGGTTTGGCGAATAGAGGCACTTGTCATGGTATCGTCAATGTTCATATGAACTTTTTCAGTGCGCTCAGGATAACTAATTTTTTGAAACACTTGATGGCCTAAAAAGTCAGGTGACCACATGGCTACCGCTAAAATAGCAAAAGGCAGTACTACGATAAAACTCTCAATTGTTGGTAATCCCAGCATCCAGCCTGTGTTTTCACCCCACCAATACATAGGGTTCATATTAGGTAAACCTGCTCCGGTTTGAAATTCAAACGGTGCACCAAGTGCAAACGCTAAGCTACCACCGAGCAGACAACTAAGGGGAACTGCTAACCAACGTTTGCGCCAGTGTTCTAGTAAGGCGTATAAAATAATGGTGCAGAAAATCACGATAAAGGCAATGTGACTCATACCAATACCATCGGCCCAAGCAAATAGTTTTTTTACTTGTGATATGGTGCCAACAAATCCTAGGTATAATAACAAGCCGCCACAAACCCCTTTACTGGTGAGGTTTGCCAACATACTACCACCCTTACTAATTGCGAGTAGCAATCCGAAGATACCAATGAGTAAGCCAAACGCCATAGGGTGACCGCCAGCAGCTACCACAATAGGAATAAGGGGAATTAGCGGGCCATGAGTACCGGCTAAGTTAGCTGTCGGTAATAAAAAACCAGAAAACAGTATGATAAATAGCGATACGATTAATAATTCATAACGGACATTCTCTAAAATAAAGCCTTCATCAAGTCCTAACGAACCGGCAAAGGTTGCTGCTATTGCTCCCACCATCACAATCTTACCTATGGTTGCTGCCATAGCCGGAATAGTATCTTCTATTTCAAAGCGGTAATCTCTAAACGGTAAATTAGCTCGCCATCGTTTCGGCGCCATAATTTGCAGCTCATGCTCTAAATATTCTTCTCGTGTTTTAAATTCAGAGCTGGGTTTATGTTTTTGTTGGTAACTTTGCTCTTCTCCACAGGCTTGATGATCGCTTTGCTGATCATGTGTGGTTTCTGATGTATTGCCCATTAGTATCCCTAACGTTTATAAACGCGATTTAATTTAGTGAGTAATATTTTATCTTAGTACTAGCTGGGATAGCTAACGAGGAATGGCTGATCTAGCTTAGCAATTAGTCTATGAAATTGCGTATTAATGCTCGAAAAATGAGCTTTTACTCTATTGTTTGATCTAAACGCGCAAAGTTAGAATACTTTTACGCGGCTTTTACTATATCAAATGTTGTTAGAGTGCAGGCGATATCAAGATAGATGCAGTATTTTATCTATGCTCACATAAAGTAAGACAAATTAAGGATAGGTTTGACTGACAACTTTGGAAAGCAAACATCTTGGTATCATTGACACCTTTGAATAACGATACATTCCGCCCTATACTCAAATGTTAATAAAAAGGAGTTTTATGTGAAAAAAATACAGCTCGGGATTTTAGCTTTCCTAACACACTATTTATTAGTGCAATTTGGAGAAGTTTTCACCATTTCTTTTGGCTTTGCCAGTCCTATCTGGCCTGCAGCGGGTGTCATGCTCGGGTTATATTTATGTTTTGGAACGCCTATTCTATTGGGCGCATTGTTATCTTCGTTTATTTGTTTAAGTCAAGATCCATCTCTAGCAGGACTTCCCGTCTATGTCGTTGCTTTATTAACTTTGATTAGTACTTTGCAGCTATTGATAAGTAAAAAGTTAGTTGAATCTTTCTGTATTTTGCCTGTTAAAGTTTATATTCCTACTCAGATTATTAAGTTTTTAGTATTAACGGGACCCATTGCTGTATTTTTTACCAGTTTACTATCCATGCTTGTGCTTAAGGGCTTCACATCAATAGATGCTGATTTTTTTCTATATATGGGCGCAGTAAAATGGGTTGGCGAGTTTACGAGTATTGTCTTTCTTACGCCAATTATTTTATTTACGGTAACTAATATCTATGTCAAAAAAGCGAGACATACCACAGTCGCAATTATCACTAGCATTTTAGTATTAACGGTAACTAGCGTGGCTTTTCTCATTTCTAATCAATCATTCCTTGAGGATAAGAAACAGAGTTTTGTTAATTCAACTGAAGCTTTTACTAGTTATATTAAAGAGATAGAAACAGCTTTTAAGCAAGATTTACGGGCTTTGGATGGTTTATATCAAGCAACTGACGCTGTTAGTAGAGAAGAGTTTAAAGCTTTCACAGACAAAATTAAAAACGATAAAATCACTATTCGTGCAATCAGTTGGTTGCCATTAATTAAACGTGATGAAAGGGCAGCATTTGAGTCATCTTTGAAAGATTTAAGCCTCAACTCACTCGATATACGTGCCTTGACAAAAGGTGGCGTAATAACTGCTCCAGAGCAAGCTCAGTATTTACCTATTTATTTTATTGAACCTTTTGAAGAAAATAAATCAGCAATTGGGCTCGATGTATCTTCCCATCCTATTGTTCAAAGCAGTATTGAGAAAGCTATTAGTAAGCGAGTACATGTTATAACCCCTTTGCTATCTTTAGTGCAGCAATTAGATAAATACACAGGGGTGATTGTTTATTACCCTATTTTTAAAGGAGAAGGTAGTGTTGCAGGTGAAAAGTTAATAGGCTTAGTTGAAGTTGTTTTTGAGCTAGATAAGTTACTGACAGGTTTTTATCAACAAGCAAATATTAGCAGTTTTAATTTTAGTTTTAGTTATGGCGATGGAAACCAATATCAGCAAGCGTCCTATACTAGTGATGGGATCTTCACTCACAGTGTCAAGATAGACTTATTTGATAAACAAGGTGTTATTCGGTTTTCTAGTACGCCGCGTTTTGAACTTCTGGTTATTGATTGGTCTAGCTTATTGATTATTGGTCTAGGCTGCGTTCTAGGTGTTATTTGTGTGATGTTTTTATTTTTTATCGTCACCTTTAATTTTTCATTGTCTAAGAAAGTTAAAGAGAGCACTGCAAAGTTAACACAAAAAAATGAAGAGTTGATAATGGCTAACCGTTCTAAAAATTTATTTTTAGCGAACATCAGCCATGAATATCGCACTCCACTCAATGCCATTATCGGTTTTACCGAAATAGCCCAACGAGAAACCTCCGATTCGACGGCAAAAGATTACCTCAAACGAATTAGTCATTCATCTGATATTTTGCTCAATATTGTTAATGACGTTCTTGATATTTCAAAAATACAAGCAGGGGAGTTAAACCTAGAAAATCGAGCTTTTCAGCCACTGCAAGTAACCCTTGCGGTGATTGAAATGTTGCAAGAAAAGGCAAGAGACCAGTTTATAACACTCGAGCATGATTTTACCCCTGATTTCTCTTCCTGGGTTGAAGGTGATGATACGCGATTCAAACAAATCGTTATTAATCTATTAAATAACGCGATTAAATTTACCCCAAAAGGGCATATTAAAATTACCGGAAGTTGCGAAAAAACTGATGGTGATTCTCGTGAGTTGAGGCTAGCTTTTAAAGATACAGGGATTGGCATCAGCAAAGAGAATCAGCAGCACATCTTTACACCGTTTGCTCAAGCGGAAGCATCTACCACAAGAGAATTTGGTGGTACAGGCATTGGGCTTTCTATTGTTAAACAATTGACGTTAATGATGGGGGGAGATATTACTTTGCACAGTAAATTAGGTGAGGGTAGCTTGTTCACTGTCACTTTAACTTTACCTGCAGCAGCAGAGCCTATAATTAGCGTAGAAAAAGACATTAGCGATGCGCAAGCAAGTACTTCTTATAAAATGATCAAGGTACTCGTGGTGGAAGATAATAAAATTAACCAGCTTATTGTTAAAAAGCAGCTATCACCGTTAGAGGTTGATTGTTACTTTGCCAATGATGGATCGCAGGCAATTCAGTTTTTAGAGCATACTCTACCAGATCTTATTTTAATGGACTTACAGATGCCTATTATGGATGGCTTTACTGCCTCTTCAATTATTAAAAAATCCCCTAAATGGCAACATATCCCTATTGTTATTTTAAGTGCAAGTGTCGGCAAGCATGAGAAATCTAAAGCGCATGATTTAGGTATTGACGATTTTATTAATAAACCGTTTCAACAAATAGATCTTGTTCATATTTTAGATAAATATATGAACAAGCAACTGGCGAAAGAAAGTGATGAAACGAGTAGGTTGTCATTAATTGAATAATAGTTGCTTGCTAATCATCATGATTAGTTAATTGAATTGTATCTGGTGATGCGATATGCCTATTTAAGCAAATGGCCAATATCTCAGTAACTTTAGCAATAGTAAAATGGTTACATTATTGTCGGATAGTCACATAACAAACATAACAACTGAATATTCAAAAAGTTACTTATTCCATAGTGTTGAATTATATCAAAGGAGCTCAACCCGTTTATGCGTATAATGCTTGACTGTTTACAAGTACTCGCTATAAGTTAGTTATGTTGTAGTTAAAAATACAGGTTGTTTACTTGAGAATATTCCATTTCGGTTCAGCTTTATTTGCTGTGAAATAGCGACATGAAAATTATTTATTTGGGATTTTTATTGGTAATGCCTCTGCTTATCAGCGCAGTTAGCTTTGCTCAAAAACAGCATGAAATGAGCTTAGTCTCTCCCTATTTCCCTCCCTATACTTATAGCACTCAGCAACAAGTAGTCGGCATTGGCCCTGAGCTTATTAAACGGGTATTTGATCATGCAAAAATTCCTTACCGAGTAACCATGGTTGTAGACTATGGCGCTGCAGTACATGTACTTAAATCGAAACTCGCTGACGGTATGTTCTTGGCTTCTCAAAATAGTGAGCGAGATGCTAGTGGTAAATTTACGCTGCCTTTAGTTATTAATAAGTGGAGCTGGTATGTTGTTAAAGGTGCTAAAACAGACTTTAGCTCTCAAACGTTCAAATCACGGGCAGGTATTGGCACAATAAAAGGCACTAATACTGCTAAGTGGCTAGTAAAAAATGCTTATACAATTGTCGCTCAGCCTACTGAGGCAACTGTTTTAGCTGCTATGTTAAAGTCAGGTCGAATTGATGCGGTGTTTATTTCAGAGGCAGTTTTTGAGCATGCTTTAGATGCTATAGAATTAGCGGATTTTGTTAAGGTCGTTGAAATTGAAAGACCCTTTGGTATCTACATTAGTCATGACTACCTAAAAAGGTTCCCTGATTCATTTGATAAAATTAACCAAAGTATTGAGTTACTCAGAAAAAATTAGTTAGCCAACTCCTCTCATAGTTTCCTGACAGAACAAGTTAAGGTTTCAGTCTTAACCCCCACTTAATAATATTAGCATGCAAGATATATTCGAACACGGTAATTATAAAAGCGAACATAAAACTCAATCTATCTTCTGTACGACTTCTTAATGTTTGATTAAGTTACTGATAAATAAATACTATAAGTTTTTTTGATTCTTGGCATGAAACTTTCTATATATCGGGAAACATGGCAATTATATTTAGATTAAATAGTTGCAATACTGCATTCGCCACAGGGATATTTATGAGAAAAATTATATTATTATTAACGCTGTTAATCGCTTTTATTGTCAAGGTAGAGGCGAGTAGTCAACAAACAGTAACTAAGTTGTCTTCATCTGAATTAATGACTTCATTAACGCAAAAAAAGTGGCTTCATGGCGCTGAAGACTGCAGTACTAATCAAGATCCTGCCATTGAAGTGTTTCAATACGATGAATCAAGCTACATCTTTCGTCAAAGTAAGTGTCTAAGTTATGAGGCCCCTTTCATTTATGTATTTGTTGGTGATAAAAAAATACTGGTTGTCGATACGGGGGCTACAGCAGATAAAAATGAGTTCCCTTTATATGAAACCGTGTTATCAATACAGGAAAATCACGCATTAACTAAACAAGATAATTCTCGTGAAATAGTGGTTATTCACTCTCATAGTCATAGCGACCATTACAGCGGAGACTCCCAGTTCATTGGCCAGGAAAATGCAACAGTAGTGGGTACAGCTGAAGGTGATATTAATTACTTTTTTTCTTTTAAAAGTTGGCCTACAAAGCTATCAGAAATCGATCTTGGCGGACGTATTATTACTATTATTCCTACGCCAGGGCATCAAGAGCAGGCCATTTCAATTTATGATTCACAAACACAGTGGTTACTTACCGGCGATACCTTCTACCCTGGTTATATCTATGTTAAAAATTGGCAAGCTTACCAAGCAAGTATTAGTCGCTTAACTGATTTTGCTAGCAAGCATACTGTTAGCGCGATATTAGGTGCTCATATTGAAATGAAAGCGAATGGTAAAGAGTATTATGAAATAGGCACAATATATCAGCCTGATGAGGCTTCTTTAGTGTTGCAGCCTGAAGATTTAGTTGAGTTAAACGCTGTATTAAGTCAAATGGATGATGCCGGTATCATCACCCTAAATACCTTAATTGTTGAGCCGTTGGGTTTTTTACCAAAACTTATTAGTAGTATTGTTGGTTTGTTTCTTTAATAAAAAACCAATAACGTGTTATTGGTTTTTTTTGGTATGTTTATAGCTGATAGAGAAAAGGCAAAGTTAGGCTTTCGTTGTTAAGCGTTAGCTTTAGCTGCTTCTACCGTATTCTTTAATAGACAGGCAATTGTCATTGGCCCAACACCGCCAGGCACTGGAGTTATAGCACCACAAACACTTTCAACTTGTGTAAAATCAACATCACCAACTAGTTTACCTTTGCCGTTTTCGTCTTCAATACGGTTAATACCCACATCGATTACCGTGGCTCCAGCTTTTACCCAGCTTGCTTGAACAAAGTTAGGGCGGCCAACAGCAGCAACAACAATATCAGCTTGCTGGCAAACTTCAGCCAAGTTTTTAGTGCGAGAATGAGCAATGGTTACCGTGCAGTTTTCTTGTAAAAGTAATAAAGCTACTGGCTTGCCAACGATATTAGAGCGGCCAATGACCACTGCGTGTTGACCCGATAAATCATCACCTAAATGTTTTTTGGCTAAAATAATACAACCTTGTGGCGTACAAGGCACTAATGCACCATCTTCACCATTTAGTAAGCGACCAGAGTTCATCGCATGAAAGCCGTCAACATCTTTGTGTGGTGCGATAGCCGCGATAATGACACTCTCATCGATATGCTTAGGTAGTGGTAACTGCACTAAGATACCATGAACGCTGTTATCATTATTTAATTGAGCTAAGTGTTCAAGTAACTGTGCTTGTGTGGTCTGTGCAGGTAACTTAATTTCGTTCGAAATCATGCCAACTTCACGTGTTTGCTTTACCTTGTTACGAACATACACTTGACTAGCAGGATCTTCGCCTACCAAAACCACGGTTAAGCCCGGTGTAATATCTTTTTCTTTTTTAAGTTGTGCCACTTCAATAGCCAATGCTTTTCGTAAATCGGCTGCTGCTTGTTTACCATCAATAATCATAGGTTATTCACTATTATAAAAGTTAGAAGAATGTCGTTACTGCCGTCAATAAAGGTGACATCAGTGTAAAGTTAAATCACTCGAATAAATAAGGCTAAACTAACCTGCGCTATTTATTCAACTCTCAGTTCTCAATACTCAATACTCAGGCATTGGGTTGATATACTTATTTTCAGAAAAATTTTCAGCTAAAAATTTTTGCAAGCCCTTTAATTGTTTGTCAGAAAACCACTTTTTGTGTGCTAAGTAATAGTCTTCGGTTTGGTAGAACTTGGCTAATATTTTATTAATATCCTTGATAATACGTTGTCCCGAAGGCCCCTTTGAGCAATTAAAATGCGCGATAAGGTACGGCGGTGCTCCGGCAATGGTATATTGCTCTAACAATACTTTTTCTGCCTCGCTTGGAGTGATATCTACAGGTAGAGCAAGGACAAAATCTACCCGAGATTTTAATAGCATCGACTCTAAAGCAACGACACGCTGGCTACCACCACGGTAATAAATGTTCGTTGGCTTTATTTGTTTAATTTGTTGATCGAGAAAACTGCCAAATGAGATATCTTTGGCAATGCCTAACGTTTTATCTGGTAAGGCTTTAAATATGCTGGGAAGATCAATTATTTCGCCATTGGTATTGATAAAATTTTTTGGTAAAGGGGATTGTTGATTAAAGCGGTAAAGTTTATGGGTGAGGTAAAAAGCTTGGGGGTCTGAAAATAAGGAGTATTGTTGGCGTTTTTTGGTGATAGCTCTATTGGCGACACAAGCATTATCTTGATTTTTGAGTACTCTATTCATCCGACTAGCGGTAACTCGTTCAACTTTGACCCTGTACTGCGTTAATTGTTGAATGATGACATTTTCAATATAAGAAGCCGTGGAGGTTTCTGCAGAGCTTTTACTGAGCAGATCAATATTTTCTACCTTATCTTCAACTAACCAAATGATTTTTTCTTTACTTGTTTTCTTACCAATATGCTCACTTTGCGTAGCGGCATTAGCACAAGCGCAAAAGAATAAAGTAATACTAATAAATGAGGTTATCAATGATGGCGATAAGAGTGGCTTCAAGGACTATATCTTTTGAATAGTGGATTTAATTAATTGAATGTTATTTTAACGTTATTTTTGTAAATAACATAGCTTTCATCAGCTCAAAAAGTGAATTAATAGTATCAATAGCTTTTAAGCCTTAACTCTTTTTATTAGCAATAAGTCAACATTGCCTAGTCATGTAATATTTTGTCTGGGCTTCGTATGATTTTTGTGTGAATTTTGTACAAAAAATCACTTGAGCTATACTTCATTAGGCCGATACTTTTTATATAGGCTTAGATATATCGAGGTAGAAAATATGAGCTCACCAATTAACGCCAATACAGGTTTCAGTCAAGATGTACGATCGTTAGCAAAAACATCGGATAAAAAAGACAGCGGGCCTATGGGGCAGCAATTTTCTGAGCTTGCCCATCAGAAAAAAGCATTAAAAGCCGAAGACTCTGCCTTTATTAGTCACAAAAAACAATTGAATGCTGCAATTGTTGAGTCAACGCTGAGTTTTAGTAACTCTATTAATGACAATCCTATGTCATTGGTGCTAAAAACGGCATTACAAGGGATAAATGATGCCCTTAAAGCGTCAGGGGTTGAAACAAATGTTGAAGAGACGTATCAATCGGGTATTGATTATAGTCCGGAAGCGACAGCTGAACGTATTGTGTCTTTTAGCACACAAATGTTTGGTTCGTACAAAGAGCAACATCCAGAAATGGCAGAGGAAGAGGCGTTAACTTCCTTTGTTGAAATTATTCGTGGCGGTATCGATCAGGGATTTGGCGAGGCTAAAGACATACTTGAAAGTTTAAAGGTGCTTGAAGGAGATATCGAGAGCAATATTGATAAAACCTATGACTTTGTTCAAGAAGGGTTAAAGTCTTTTGTTGATTCTTTTAGTGTCGAAAAAGAACTCGAGTAAGTCCATTACCGTAAAAATATTTTTAACAAAAAATTTACTTTTTTTGTGATTACTGAGTCAATACCCTAGTACGTTAAATACAGCGTCCTTAAAGTATTACCTTTTTATAATCATATAGTTTTAAAATAAGTTGCGTCATACATAGCCCAAAGTGCTATTATTTTTCTAATATCTTTATCGCTTATATAGCTTATTTTTATTGGCTAGCGTTGACGTAGGGCGATGAAAAGCTTAATCTCATTACAGAGCAAAAAACAAACAGCGCGTTCTTGAGAGTGACGTTATCGTTAAATGAGTAATCTATTTGTTTTATTATTAGTTACTTTCTCCGAGAATTATTTATAAAAAATATTAAATATTTCAGTTTGTTTATTAACGTTTCTATAACAAGGATGAATTAAATATTCGCTGTAAACATTAGCATAACGCAGCAGCCTAACTTAACTATATGATTTGAATTTTCAAATGTGGTTCATGTAAAGAGAGCAGGTATAAAAACTAATGACCAGTGCTATAAGCTCTCACCTAGTAAAATTTACTAAGCAAATTTTAAGTTTAGTTCCTTATGCTGGTAACGATAGACTAGAATACCTTATCCAAAAGCTCTTGCCAGATGAAAGTGCTGGTCGGCAACTTGCTGTAAAAAACGAGATTAAAAAACTTGCCCAACAAGCGAGCAAGCCGATTGATTTACGTACTTTCTTCTCTGATTGTGAAGTGGTAAATCATAATAATATTAATCATTACCTTGATGGCGAAGCAAAAGCATTTTTTAATCAAAAACTGCTGGAATATCAGAACCTTTACACCATTGCTATTTATCATGAGGTCATTGAAGATGCTCAACAACGAGCGCTAAAGCAAAACACCCCGTCAAATAATGAACACGCTTTAACGACAGACGCCTCTGGGTTTAAAATTGATAAAGCAGAGCCTAAACCTTTGGTCAATAAAAACAGAATAAACCATGAGGCAAAGCAACTTAACTCCGCTTGTAAGGTTTTTATTAACCCAATTATGGGAATGACCTCACAAGGGAAAAAAGAAATTGGTATAACAGCTACGATTGAAAAGATGAATAACAGAAAAGTTGTCATCAAAACACCAAATAAAATAGAGAATATAAAAGCCAATAAGGTCTATTTGTGGTTGTATGATCATCACAAAGAAATTGGGTTTGAGAAGGAACTTGAACTTGGTTTTGAGATCATTGATAGTCAAAGTTCAGCAAAAAGTGCAAAATTTGAATACTTGCTAAAGTTTTCAAGTCCACTCACAGATAAACAAATGCGGGTATTGTTTTTACACTACTTAATGCAAAAACAGCGTGCATTAATTGGACCGACAGAGCTATTTATAAAGCCGTTATTTGATTCAGTCACATCTAAGGGCTATGAACAGCAATACCTAAATAAAACCCATGATATTCCATTACTTTGTCATAAAAGTGATGGTGCCTGGCATGCAAAAGTTGCCATGAAAACATCTGGCAATGATGAGTTATGGGATTTTTTCAGTGATAAGGAACAAAATTTTTATCTACCCGTGTTACTGGGCAATAAAGATATACAGCAAACATTAAATCAACGACAGACCGTTGATAGATATGCCCTCATTTTAAAATCTACTTATCAAGGTGGCTACAGTTATTCGTTGATTTGGTACGATGAATTTGTACAGGATAAATATGTACAAAAGGTATTTAATCGATACTTTGAAAAAGGACTGTTTAAGGTCATTAAAATCTCATCTTCATATATCAACTCGACAGAAGATGCGCATGTTCCATCAGCCTTACCTTGTCATGTTCATCCTAAAATGGCGGTATTAAACAGGGCTCCACCAAAAGCTGCAATCGATATCATTAGTGAGTGTGATCATATGCTTACGGTTTCAGATATCAGTAGTCTATATGAGACCCTCTATCAACCTGCCCAAGGCGAGGTCCTTAACATTGATAACCTTCTACCAGAACGTTATCAACTCAGTGCCATAGATGAACTTTCAAGCACTGAAATTGTAACCGCTGAAAATGATGAGTCTCGAAGTGAAGACCGTTTTATCTTATCGTTCAATATGGCAATAACACGTTGCAATAATGTGGCTACTAATATTCGTGGGGTAACTCAAAATATATCTATCCAAGGGCTACTAGTTAAGCTCTCTCAAGAGACCAAGTTTAAAGCAGGCGAAGAAATTGAAATTGAATTGACTGTGCCCCTTGCTGAAAAAGATCGCACGCTTAAAAAACAAAAATATATTGTTTTAGGTTATGACGGACAAGGAGCGGTTAGGTTATTAATGAATGCCATTGAAAGCAAACATTTAGCTTGTCGAGCCATCAGAAAATATTTATATCAAAATATAGACACCATAGAGGCATGTGGAAAACGTGGCAGTAGTATTTATGGCTTGCAAAAAGTAATGAGAAATATATATGCCCATAATCATTTTTCCATACCATTCTACTTAAAAGCAACTAAACACCAACAATACATAAATGCCGCAAGTTTTAGTGGCAATTCAGCGTTAAAGCATCTGGTCTATAAAAATGAGAGCAGTGAAGATATTATTTTAAACCTGTTGAGTAATAAGAAGTTTAGAGAATCATGTTTATCAATTATAGCAGCGCTTTCTTATCAAGAGTTGTCTGCTCGTGCTTTCTATATTCTTGTTTTACCAAAGGATAAAAATGAAAATGAAGAATATTCTTTCTGGTATCGAGACTTGTCAGTATTAAAAAAATCATCTCAATTACAGCAGTATATGAATAAAGTGTCTAAATACGGTCAACCCGCAATTCTAAAAGTTGAATTGAAAAAAAGTAGCAAAGCGCAGAATATGCATTATCGCGATGAGATAAGTTACCTAAAAAGCTTAGATAAAGATCTTGCCCAGGAACTTGAAGTTCAGTTAGAAAGCACTATAGGCATTGGCGAAGTGACTGACTTAACGGACATTGCTATAGAAATGATTAGCAATGCCGCATAATAAGTCAATCACTGATAAATAAAGCTACCAATCTGCTTAATCAGCAATCCCTTCAATATCGCCGCGCATAACTGGGTAGCCTTGGTTCATCCAGCCAAAAATGCCTTCCCATAATACCGCAGTACGGGTATAGCCGCGGTCTCGTAATTTTTTAATGGTGTAATCAGCTGCAGCGCGAGGACAAGAGCAATAAGCTATTATTTGTACATCTTTTGGAATGCCTGCAACGGTTTCATCCAAATCGGCATAGTAAGGAAACGGAATAGAGCCTTCAATGTGCGCGGTTTGCCACACAGATGTTACTCGCGTATCCAATAACACCATCTTATTTTTTGCTACTAGAGCGGCGTTAAGATCTTTTGATGAAACGTACATGTTATCTTGCAAAGTAAAGTTGGGATCTTCACCTGCTTTGTTGATAACGTACTGCTCTGGCGTCGGTAAGGCCTTCAAAATGGTCTTTTCTTCTTTCCAACCTAATGCCTTACTACGTAAAAAAGCGGTAATATTATTTATATCTTGCGCTGAAAGCTTATCTTTATAAGGCTGCATTGGCGTATCTTGTCGGCCATTTTGTATCGCGTGGCGAATAAACTCATCGGTATTATGGGCAAGCGCGGATTGGTTACCTAATGCAGGAGCGGTTACACCTTCGCCATTAATGCCGTGACAGGCAGTGCAGTTTTCTAGGTAAACTTTTTCTCCGCGCTTAATATCACCCTTAACAGGGTTAGTCGTAAGCTTCAATCGGTCAACGCCTGCTTGTTCAAATAACCAATAAGTTAGGTTCCATGTTTCATCCAACGTCATCGGACCGCCAACTTCATCAAGATAGCCCCCCATTGCCGTGCCTTTTCGACCGTATGACATTGGTCTTAAAATAGCGTGTGGTACACCAGACTCAAATAAACTTTTACTGCGAAGAGAAGGAGCATGATCGTTAACATGGCCTTGTCTGTCTGCACCATGGCATAAGGCACAGTACTTTTGATAATTTTCTGAAGCTACCTTAGCTTGATTTTCGGTGAGCTTTCTTGGCGGTGGCAAAGTGCCTAATTGATTAGTTTTTGCGAAAAGCTCAAGTGGGGCGATAAGGCCAAACAAGCAAGTAATCATTACCGCTTTTTGTAAAAGTGAGGTCATCATGAATAATTTTGTATTTTTATAATAAGGACTAGTTTCTAGACTAGCGAGCATAAAGCAAAGAAGCAATGGCTAGCTGCGTAGTGAAAACTTTAGTAACAGTTTTTTAAGTTTAGTTGGGTATTATGCGGGCTAAATACGGGTTCGTTGAACGTTATTGGCTAAAAGTATCACCTCAAAATAATGGCTTTGAGAAAGCAGATTTATAACTGTGCGAGACATTTGTTTTACTTTTAATCAAGTATTTTAGTGATTGCAGCATAACATTCGGTATAATGGCGTTCGGTCGAAAAAAAGCCAAGCAAAAAAGCTAGCATAAAACCTAGCAAAACCAGAGTAGTATTGCATGCAGATTTTAGAGAAAGATTATCAGATAAACAGTGTTAAAAAGGCTATTGAAGCTGAAGGTAACTCCATTATCGCACTACCAACCGGTGGTGGTAAAAGTATCTGTATCTTGAAAATGTGCCAAGCATTATCTGACAAAAAAGTCGTAGTAAGTTTACGTAATGCGGCATTAATTCCTCAATTATTAAACACGCTAACGGTTAATGGCTTATCTGTTAGTGTGGTTAAATCAGGTTATAAGTATATTGCTGGCGGTGATGTCACATTGGTGATGGAGCAGTCGTTCAGTCGCAGAAAACATTTAAAGATTGAGTGTGATGTCTTGCTACGTGATGAATATCATGTCGGCTGCATGGGCGGTGTTTATATTGCCATGCGAGAAGAGTTATCCCCAGATTTAATTATCGGCTTAACGGCGACACCTATTGATAGGTTGGGGGTCTATATCGATAAATCGATGAATTTAATTGAAGAGACCACAACCAGTAAACTTATTGAATTAGGAGAATTGGCCAAGCCAGTTTATAAAGTGCCCAGCTTATCTCAAGAGATAGATTACAGCGCTGTAAAAATGTACCGCGGGGACTTTAGTGTTTCTGGCTTAGATAATATTCTTCTTGATCACTGTTCGTTAGTTGCGCAACAAACCTTAGATGATGCTTTGTCTCGTGGCCGTAAAGTCATGCTGTTTGCTAACTCAATTAAACATGTTGAGTCGCTTTCAGAAGCCTTTCATTTATTGGGTGTTCCCCATGAACTTGTTCATTCTCAACGTGCAACCATTGATAATGATGAAAGTATCCGCCGATATAAGTCGAATGAAGTTAAACTTATTATTAACATGTCCATGCTGACCATTGGTTTTGATGATCCACAAACCGATTGTGTAGTGTTGGCGCGTCCTACTAAGATCTTAAGGTTATATCTGCAAATTATCGGTCGATGTTTACGTGCTTTTAAAGGTAAAAAAGACGCATTGATACTCGATTTAGCGCAATGTATTTCAACCCATGGCTTTGCTGAAGATTACCGAGATTTTACCCGTAAAACGGCCAAGTCTGCTGCTATCATGTCAGAGCGACTTAGCGTGACTAATATTGGTCAGTTTGTTGATGGTGAGTTTAACTACTCAGAATCAATCGAGCGAAAAGTTGTCAAAAGAAAATCGATTAAAAACCGTAATAAGCCACGTCACCGCTTAACTGCTAGCAAAGAGCTTGTTGATAAAGCTGCTAGCAGGCGAGCAAAGTCATTAACGCAACTGACCCCAAGAATGGAAAAATTGGTTAGTACCATAGAACTGGTAAATATTGTTTATGATCAGCAAGATGAACCCGGTAAAATGCTTGATGAAGTGGATATGGTGAAAATAGTTGCCTTGATTGGCTTTGCCTACAGTGACGCGCTTGTAGATAGTTGCACCAAGCTAGTTGAGGATCTACATTCGCATAATAAAGCTATTAGAGGTTTACTTTTTAGGGTCAGTAATTTGATCACAGCCATAGCCAAACAAGAGCTAGCCACTAAGGTTTAATTAATCTGGACTTGGCTACGTTATCAATGCCAAGTAAATCAATACTCACTCTGATAAAAGAGCGCCTTGGCGCTCTTTTTTGTTTATTAGCTCTATGGGTACCTCAATAAATAGCTAAATAAACACTTAAGTGAACTCTTCACTCACTGAAATTTTCAGTAAACAGCAAGTACAATTAGGAAGGGATCACCACGATGCAAAATCAACATTTTTGCTAAGCATTGCTATTATTTATCTAGGATAACTACCGTATTGACTGGTAAAATATCGGCAGTGTTTATCAACATAATTAAATGAATCATGAGCGAAACCATACCACCTTGTCCAAAATGCCAATCAGAATATGTTTATCAAGACCAGTCATTATTTATCTGTCCAGAATGCCATTGTGAATGGGATCCAACTGACGCTGAAGATGAAATTATTGTTAAAGATATCCATGGCAATACCCTTGCTGTTGGCGATAAATTAACCTTGGTCAAAGACTTAAAAGTTAAGGGCAGCTCGATGGTGCTCAAAATAGGCAGTAAAGCGACGGTAAAGCGCTTGCTTGAAGGTGATCATCCACTCGATTGTAAAGTTGATGGTTATGGCGACATGCTAATTAAAGCAGACAAGGTGAAAAAAGCTTAGGGGATGTTGGGTTTTCGCGGTTAAATTTTTTTCGGCTACTTATAACGAAACCAACATACTCGATGAATTGTCAGCAATAATATCTGTTGCAGCAGGTTTAGCTGCAACGGTATAGTGCCTTAATGTTTAATCGATAAATGAATAGTAGCTATGTCATTATTTCACCCACTAAAACAGTGCCCTATAGTGTATTTTACCCTTGCACTTTCTTTACCTGGATTTCTCTCTGCGCATAGCTATGCAGCTGAAGTTCCTGGCTCAGCAAACACTCAATTTATAACGACAGCAGAGCTTTATATCGAAGATGATGGCATTCCTTGGGGACTAGCATGGCTACCTGAGGGGGATATGTTAATTACTTTTCGCTCAGGCAAGTTAAAAAGAGTGAAAAAAGACAATCTACAGAGCACGCAAGTTAGTGGCTTACCTAAAATAGCGTATGGCGGCCAAGGCGGTTTGCTAGATATTATTGCTCACCCAAACTATGCCAGTAATGGCTGGTTATACTTCTCTTATGTAAAAGAAAATAGTGATGGAAATAAAAGTACCGCGATTATGCGAGCGAAACTTAATGGCAACTCCCTTATCGAGCAAGAGGATATTTATGTCGCCCAAGCATATGCGAGTAAAGGTGTCCACTTTGGTAGTAGATTGGCCTTTGATGATAAAGGCTATTTATATTTTTCTATTGGCGATAGAGGGCAGAGAGATTTAAACCCACAAGATATTAGCCGAGATGCCGGTAAAGTGTATCGCATACACGATGATGGTCGTATCCCAGTAGATAACCCTTTTGTCAGTGAAACAACCGCAAAATCAGCGATTTATTCTTACGGACATCGTAATCCACAAGGGATGGCGAAGCATCCGACAACCGGTGTGATCTGGAGTCATGAACATGGTCCTCGTGGTGGTGATGAGGTTAATCTTATTGCTAAAGGTAAAAATTATGGTTGGCCAATCATCAGTTATGGCGTTAACTATTCAGGGACAACATTCACCGAACTCACTGAAAAATCTGGAATGGAGCAGCCATTATGGTATTGGGATCCATCAATAGCGCCTTCAGGCATGACTTTTGTTACCAGTGATAAATACCCTGATTGGCAAGGAAACCTGTTGGTAGGCTCATTAAAGTTTGGCCAAGTGGTGATGCTAATCTTGAAAGGTGACAAAGTTGAAAAGGCACAAGTCATTAAAGATGATCTCACCCGGGTACGTAATATTAAACAAGGGCCTGATGGTTATATTTATTTAGCGCTTGATGGGCAGGGAATTTATCGTTTAATACCTAAATAGCTTCCTGAAGAAGGTTAGATTTATCTTCTGAGCTTTTTAGTCTGAACTTTATAGTCTGAGCTTTTTAGTTTAGCGGCTAGGTTCTTAGCGTTAGGGTAATTAGCACCACGCCATGGTCGGTACTTTCACCATCTCTATCGAAAATCGGGTTTATCAGGTGCCTGTCGTAAACATGGTAGTCACTCAGTTGATATAAACTGTCGTGATAACTGGCATCAAACTCACAAGACAGCAATATGTAATCCAGTACAGAGCCGGAGCCAGCAAAATAGTGGGTTGGTGTTCGTACAGGTTTTTGTCTTTGTTCTTTTACTTCTTCTGTCACCAGTGCCATTTGGCTACCTTCAACAACATCATTAGGTTTTTTGCTATCACCCGTTAAACCCGTGTCATTAGCCAAAGCCTTTTGAAACAAATCCCAAGCATCATTTAAGCAATATTTCTCAAGGTAAGCATTACTGTCTAATTTTGATACAAAGCGCAAACTGTTGGTGAGCAGGTGATTTAAGACACCATCTTTTAGATCGTTATTAAAGTCTCCCATTAATACCATGGGATTACTTGTTACTTCCCGCCTAGCAATCATCTCCATCATTAGTAAGGTAGCTTCACTGCCTCGCTGTATTGTTGAGCCCCAACTTCCCGCGACTTGTGTTTTAAGGCTTTCAATGATTGTTTTTTCAGCTGACCAGTTTTTATTTTGCTCATCTAAGTCGAACATCGAACGTTTTGATTTAAAATGCACGGCATAACAATCACATAATCCTATATGTGGTGCGTCAATGGTTGCTCTGAGTACTTTTCTACTAAAGGTAAAGTTAGTGCTTAAACCCAATGATTGAGCAAGTGCAGCATCCGCTTGAACAGAGAAAGCTTCAACAATAGGGTAGCGAGAAGCAATTGCTACTACAGGACTTCGATAAATAAAGTCATCAATGACTTCTGGTTGATCGATTACCGCAAAGTGGTTATAACCTTGAGATTTCACTAAGTTTTTTAATGACTCTATGCTGAAAACTTCTTGGAAACCAATGATGTCAGGCTGGTACTCTTGCAAGTAGTCTTTGATCCAGCGCTGCTTTTTCTGCCATTGTTGAGCACTATAGATTCGCTCAAACTCATAAAAAGCATTAGGTGGCTCGAGGTAATTGAATAAATTGAAGCTAGCAATTTTTAGTTGGCTATCGACAATGATAGAGGATTCTGTGTTTTTATCTTTGGCAACTTGCTTGATTAGATTCTATCTCTTAGCGTTGATTGTTTTTAGCTGATTGCTTTTAGCCAATTATTGGCACAACTAAAGTGATGAAAAGTTATTATACCTTATCGGCATATGTTTTATAAAAGCAATTAAAAAAGGCGCTAACAATTAATTGTTAGCGCCTTTTTTATGAAATGAGTATCTAAACAAAGTTAGATTTTGTTCAGTTAACTTCTAGTGTTGGTATTGCTTACCACTGTACCAGTTTTCTTGTGTCGTTGGTTTCTTTTGCACAAGCGCAGGAAGTGACTTTTTACTAAGAAGCTCTTTCGAAGTGTAGCTAGGATTATTATATAATGATGTGTTCATATTATTTCTCGCTTTTTTAACGTTAACAACAGTGTTTTTGTCTCGCTCCCTATAAGCAAAACAAAGCTGAAACCAATAGTTTTTATAGGTTACAGACTTGAAAGTAATCAATTCCCCCTCTAATACTCAGATATTTAATATCGTATCAAGGGTAATTTTTGACCATATTAGAACTATTACTCTACCGCGTCAATAGCACGTTTTTTAAGCTATTTAGAATGTTTGCTCTATGGGTGTTTTTAGGGCTATTTTAAGTTTTATCCGCTATTTTTTCCTCCTTATAAAGCATAAAAAACTGAATCTTGATAAACATTAAGATTATATTCTTTGCGTTGATGTATTTTTGTTAGAATGTCTAAATTAGTTAGTTCATTACGCTGTAGTAATGGCACACATGTATAAAAATTTAAAGGTTTAGAGTACGTGGTAAGCAAAAGCGTAGAAGTAGATAGTGAGCAATTAAGTAAGCAATACCAAAAGCATGGTTATTTTGTTATTAAAGATTATTTCAACCAAGCTGAAATATTGTCTTTAAGAAAGGTGATAGTAAAGTTTCATCAGTTATGGAAACAAGACAACCTAGACTTCTATCAAAGTCAGGAGGCATTTAATTCCTCGCTTATCACCGGCAGTCAGTATTTATCGGCAGAAGATAGGTTAACGCTTTTTAAATTTATCAGCGCAAAAAAAATGATGCGCTTGGTTGACTCGGTGATTACCAATAAACCTGCGTTTATGAATACCCAATTGTTTTTTAACCCTTTTAATATCAATCAAAAAGATTTTTGGCATCGAGATTGCCAATATGATTTTGATATTGAAGATCAAAAGAAAGTCATTCAAGGCACGCAAGTTTTACACCTTAGAGTACCCATTTTTGATGAGCTTGGTATGGAGCTAGTGCCAGGTACGCACCAACGTTGGGACAATGAAGAAGAATATAATGTCAGGCAAGAGGAAAATGGCAAACTGAGCAGTGATGAATTATCAACAGGTAAAAAAATTAAATTAGCCGCAGGGGATATTTTGGTGTTTTCCGCGGATATGATCCATCGCGGTTTGTACGGTTTAGATAGGCTAGCCTTTGATATTCTCATTTTTGATTCAGCAGGTAATTATGTTGATTACGTTGATAACGACTGTTTACCCGATATCAGTATGCTGGCTGAGATTCCAGATCCGAGTGTGTACTTCAACACGCTCCAGTTAAAAGCCAAACTAGCGAACTAAGAAAAATAGCTAAATAAGTTTAGATTTACTTACACAGTCCGTTAACAGACTAACTTCATTTGTACTATTACTGCGAATAATGGAGGCAGTGCAGTTAGTCTATACTCTAGGTGGGGTTAATCGAAACCTTGGCAACAACAACCCGTTATCCGGCCAAATACCGTATGCTATTATTTATCGTGATAATCTTAAAAATGGGCTCTATGATAACTATATAATCTCTAACTACAAACGCAGTTCGTTCTGTGTCGCGCATTTAGCTAGAGACATTGAAATACAAAGTTCCCAGTAATTATGAAAAGGAGTTTATATAATTTTAAACACTCAGTTTAACTAAGCCCTACTAACGCTTAGTTGAACAAAGGCAGTAAAGGTCAATGAAATGATTAAAAATATTTTTATCGTCTTCTTTTTATTTTGCTTTTCCCTTCAAGCCACTATTCAAGAGCAACTAGCCTTTAGCACATTTGAACTTGAGATGGATAAAATCGCCAATACACCTGGCGCAGACACTTCTGAAATCCTAGAAAAAATGGATGCATTATTAAAAAGTAGTGCTGATGCTACATCCGCAGAACGCGCTTTATTTTTAACTTATGACTGCGCGCTTCGTGCAGGTCTAGCTTCCACACTTGCTGAAGATCGCTTCAAGGATTTACAGGAGCTTTCAGCTCAATACAGCAGTAATGCCTCTGTTCGAGCCGCTACCGCGTTATGTGAAGCAAATATTGCTACTTTTCGTAAAGATAGCGCTAGCTATCAACAATCGCTTTTCAAAGCCTTTAAATTTACTCAACAAGCAGATTTGGCAACCTTAAAATATTGGGTTAGCTTAAATGTACACAGTGTATTTGAAAAATACAGTGATCATCAAAATAGCGAAAAAGCATTATTGCTTGGTTTAAAGGTAGCTGAAGATAATAATGATCAATTTCGCTTATCAACAGCAAACCAACTGCTTGCTGAAACCTACCTTGCCACTAAAGACTATAAAAAAGCGCTTAAGCATAATGATGCTGCGCAATCTGCCATGGACCAAACTACTGATAAATGGTACCAAGGTGAAATTTACAATAATAGGGCGCGGATATTAACGGGTTTACATCAACTTGATAAAGCGATGGCTTTTTATCAGCGAGCATTAGAAGTAACTAAACAGCGGAATAATCATAGAGAAGTACAGTTTATTTTGCTCGATATTGCTTACCTTTATATATTGCAGCAAAACAACGCTGCTGCTAAGTCACTGATTAATGATGTAAGCCAGTACGGCCTTGAGTACGATGATTTATATTTAAACAATAATGCACTGATTATAAAAAGTTTACTCAGTTTATCTCAAAATAACTTATCACTGTCTGAGCAGGAGTTTAAGCAAGCAGCTAAATATTTTGTAAAAAATGATTTTAATGAAATCATCATTACTGCATGGGGAAAGCAAGCTGCGATTGCCAATATTTATAAGCAATACCAAGTTAGTGAAGAGGCGTCAAAACAGTACTTTACATTACTTCAAAAAAAGCTTGTTAGACAAAGCTTAGCGATTCAAACCCTTGTTGTGGAGTCTTATGAGAAAACTCGTTTGGATGATGCTGAAATAGCAAAACAGCAACTAGAAAAAGCAACAGCTCAAAAAGATCAACTTTCTAAAAACAGTCAAATGCTATTTACCTCAGTGGTTTTACTCGGGGCTTTATTATTTATTATTCTTATTAAGTTTGCCTGGCGTTTATCACGTAAACGTAAGCTCAATAAAGAAGAAATCAACAGACAACTTTATTATGATCCGCTAACCCAATGTTTTAATAGACGTTATTTTGACGAGATTATCTGTCAAAACCTAATAGAGCAAAGCCTAGCAAACAAAGTAAGTTACTTAGTCGTGATGGATATAGACCACTTTAAGTCATTTAATGACACCTATGGCCATAGTGCTGGTGATATAGTTTTAAAAGAACTGGTTAAAAACCTGCAAAGTGACTCTCGCTTTAACGACAGTGTTGTCAGAATGGGGGGCGAAGAGTTTTTATTAACCTTACCACCTAATGAGAATTTGCGTGTTGAAGTGGTTATTGAGAGGATTTTAAGTTTAGTCAGTCACTCACCCGTTGTGATAGAAGATAAGCCAAGAAACATTAGCATTAGTATTGGATATGTTCCTATTGAAAAAGCATCAAATAAAGCTGATATTGATGATTTAATGAACCTTGCAGATAAGGCGCTATATGTTGCTAAAGAAACGGGTAGAAATAGAGCTATTGGTGTCGGCAACCTGCAGTGTCCGGCAAATTATATTGATAAAATATTAATCGCCAATGAAAATAAACTCCTTACTTTAAAGGAGGTTAAGCCGAAAGGTATTGGCGCATAAAGTTATTAAACCTTTGTCAGTAGAGTAGGTTACATCACTTTTTTAAATTGAAGTTATACGGCTTTAGCCCTAAGTCATATTTTGGGCTAAAGCAGGAATCTAAAGCAGGGATAAGAATGAAGTCAATCAGGTTCAATTACTGATGATTATTAACTGTTTAATGAGCTTGAACGAGCACATTGCCAGTTTCTTTCCTCGGAGCCTATGCTGATATCAACATTTTGGTCTTGATACTCAAGCAAGCTTGGTTTTATTAGTGCTTCAAAATTCTTTGCCGCCGCCTTAATCTTATCCGCTTGTTTTTCAATATGCTGAATATCTAGTTGATGAGACTGAACGACTAATTGCATTTTTTCAGCAATGGCCTGATGTTTTTTAACGGCTGCTTTATTGATAATAACTTGGTTATCGCTTTCAACGACTAATTCATCTTCTAAGTTGTCAATTTCTTCTTCATAGACTGCCAGTTCTTTTTCCATTTCCGCTAATGGCTCTTCTAAACCTTTCATTGAGAACTCATGAGCATTGAGTGCTTGGTATGCTTTTCTTTGTGCTGAGGTCATGGCGATTTCTTCGAGTTTTTGACAATCTTTATAAACATAAATTTTATAATTCTCATCACGATCTGTTTGGGCGTTTACTGTCGCGGCAGTTGTCATGACTAATGTTGTACTGACAAAAACTATGCTAAATGCTGTCGCTAATTGTTTGAAGTTCATGTTGAGTCCTAGTGTTACTTTATTTGTTGTTAATGTATTAGTTGCCACTAAGCTTAAAAAAGTTTGAATGAAATAGAAAAAAATGTAGGTAATGAATAATCAAAGATAAATTTCCTCCTTAAAAATATTGAGATTTAGCAAGAGGACAAGTTGATTTAATGCTTGTTTATGGAGGTGGTTTAAGGTCAGAGATAAATATTAAATGTTTTGTTTCAAATAGTTATGTTCAGGGAGTCGATCATAAAACTAAAACGCAATACTAGTAGTGTGTTGCGTTTTTACTTTAATCGGTAGCTGACAGAAATACATACAAACTCATTGTGCTTTTTTAGTCTTTTTTTCTGATGGGAACTTATGTTTATACAGTACTAAAGCCAGTAATAAAAAGGCTAAGAAAAACAAACCAAAAGTTGAGCTAGACTGATCCGCTGCGATATCTTTAGCGCTTAAAATCTCTTTGTTATCACTCGTAATTTGATATACCTGATAAAAGTCACCGTTTACTTGCACAGCCTGCATGGTCACTTCTTTACCAAGTAGCGGTTGCGATCCCTTATCATCACAATAATTTGTTCTAAATTTTATCGATAAATTATAGGTAATATCAGAATCAGCTAGACTAAGAGATGCAGCGCCTTTAGGTGGGCAGTGTAATTGAAAAATAGTGCCGTTAACTATCTGAATATTCGACAACTCCTCAAATTCTTGCGAGTGCTGATAGCTTTTTATGCCAATAAATAAAAAGAATGCTGCGAGGACTAATAGTATAATTTTTGAATGTTTACTCATAAGAATTCATATCTTTTTGTTAAAATATAACGGATAAATATATTACTAAAGTGATGTGCTGAATTTAATCATGAATTGCTGTTGAGAATCTTGATTTATATCAGTTATGAATTCTTTTTGTTTTGATGATTTAATCGTGACAAAGAGATAAATCAGCACCAAAAAGTAATTTGCACTAACCATCCTGAAACTTTGTGAAAGTTGTTATTTACTCTAGGCCTATTCTTTTATAAAACGCTAAATACCTAAATCATTACACCATTGACTAGCACTAACAAATTCTTTTTGAATTACTTTTTTATTTAGAGCATGGTTTGCTATTAATTGCTCTAAGTCATCATCATTTCCAGAAACATAAGCGGAAGTTAACTTTAATAGTTCACCTAAAGGGCCTGCTTTTGTGAGTAAGGCTTGTTCTATTTTTGATGCTAATGGCATCGTTTGAATAACTTCTGATATTGGCAGACCTAATATGACTTCTATTTCGCTAAGTAACCCGGTGATAAATGCAAACTCACTAATAGCTTCAAAGCTATTATTATGGCTAAGTTCTACCATCATTTTCCCGGTTATAAGCGCCTGTTTGCATATTTCATCAGCAATATCTGAGGTTAAGTTAGACATGGCTAATATAGCGATGAACTGGCAAAGTTTGTCATCTCCTAAGTAGACAGCAGCTTGTTTCAATGACTTGATTTCAACTTGTGTACCGGTAGCAACATTGTTAACCATTTTTAATAAACCAATGGTGAGGTTAACATCATGACTGATAATATTAGCTACTGCATCGTAATTTATTGGCGTGTTAAAAGTTTCGCTTAACAACTGCAGCATGTGGGTTTTTTGGCTAGTTAATTTTTTCTCAGTCACTATCTCAGGTTGATGATAAAAATATCCTTGAAAATAACTAAAGCCAATTTCAGCTAATGTTTGCTTTTGGTTTTTTGTCTCTACTCTTTCAGCGGTAAGCTTTATGTTGTGCGGTTTCATTCGTGGCAGAGTAGAAAGAAGCCGTTTGGTGTTAATCTTTTCGATATTAACTTTTACAATATCTATGTAAGGAAAAAAGCTATCCCAATGATTCTCTAAATCGTATTCCGACAAGGCTATTTTGTAACCTTTTTGATGGTAATAATTAATGATCTTCAATAGGTTCTTTGTTGGCCTTTCATGTCCCATTAACTCAATAACAATATCGTTTTTATCGAACATTAATGGGTATTTCTGAATGAGGGAGTTTTCAGTAAAGTTGATAAAAGCCACTTTACCCATGGTTAATGCTTTTATATCACCATAAATATGATTTTGAATAATTAACTTAGAGCTCGCTATGTCCTGGTCTATCTCAGGAAATTTATTTTCAGGACTGTCTCTAAATAATAGCTCATAGCCAATGGTTTCCATATTGTTATTCAATATAGCTTGGCGGGCAATGTAGGTGTTTTTCATAAAGTCATATAAATGGAATAAGTATTTTTTGATTATACATAGAACAAATTTTTGATGTGATATATTTTAACGCTTTTGGTGTAGTTACCAGGGCTATTACTAAGTGTTTAACCGTTAAATATAGCAATAGCACGCGTAATTAATTACAGTGTTGTCCAGTATATTTCCACATCCTTGTGGTTTTTGAACAGAAAAATGTGTTTAGTTTACTTACTATCAGCTACGCGAATTGAAGCTTTAATCATTTTAACTTCTGTTGAAGTTTTACCACTTCTAGTACCTAAGCCTTCAATAGTTGCCAAACTGTCATCTAACCCCGCAACAACTTTACCAAAGACGGTATGTTTGCCATCTAAGAAAGGTGTTGCTTTAAAGGTAATAAAAAATTGACTACCATCCGTACCAGGCCCGGCATTGGCCATACTTAAAATACCTGCCTCGCTATGCCCTGAACCTTCATTAAATTCTCCTTCATATTTATAACCAGGGTTGCCTGCACCATTACCGATAGGATCGCCGCCTTGTGCCATAAATCCCGGAATAACGCGGTGAAAAGTTAAGCCATCATAAAAGCCTAATTTGGTTAAATAGATGGTGCTAGAGACATGCATTGGCGCACTGTCAGCAAACAGTTTAATAGAAAGTTTACCTTGGCTAGTTTCTATATCCCAAAAGTAATCTTTGCCTTGGCTAAAACGAAGTAGTGGTGGTTTAGTGAGTGTTGTCTTCCAGCTGCTATCTGTTTTATCAATTGCTTGCTTGCTAATGAAACTGTCGACTTTTTTGATGGCAGCGTCACCACCACAACATGCTGTAAGTGTAAAAGCCAATAACAGGCTAGTGATAATTTTTTTATTATTTTTCATTTGGATAGGTTTAGTTATGGTTATTTTGCAAAAGTATTTGCATTATATCTTAGAGGAAGACGGGTAAGTTTTTCAAGTGACTTTGTTAATCTCAGTTTAGGTGAGTGCTACATTAACAATGAAAACTTTGGCTGCTATTTTAACTCTGTCTCTTATACACATCTGACGCTGCCGACGATCTACT
>OLII01000038.1_pt1 | contig 41320 bp, 37 predicted proteins | sample 1609481 | NCBI WGS metagenome assembly OLII01 (sample SAMN05416859, study PRJEB24817) | seawater metagenome | isolation source: Sea water | place: Canada:Atlantic | collected 2013-11 | reverse complement strand
GATTTTATGGCACTATTAAATGTTTTCAATGCTTGCTGCGAAGTGGGTAAATTTGTGACTGGATCATGGGTATAATCGAACAGCTCTTCTACCGTTATTGTTTCACTACCAACAGATGAGCTTTTATCCGGGAATATCTTTTGTGCAATAAGCCAAGTTGTCATAGCTGCGATGATAATCACTGCAGTATAAATAACAACAGTAACCAAACTAACAGTTGCTTGCTCACTGTAAAACTGAGCAAACAGTGTTGAAAGGACAATAACAACTATAGATATGACAAGTAAAAAAAAATTTTTGGCGTTAATAAGACTCATATTTAACCCCCATCCTAGGAAATTCATCAAGCAATGAACTAGCCTAATCAAAATTTAAGCTTTTGTACAGAATTAGCGAGTTATTAAGACGTTATCTAAGATAATGAAAGGTGCTTTTCTTGTTGGTTTAACTCGGTGATAAAATTATCCGTATTTAACAAAGCATCTACTAAAAATAAAAAACCATTAAGATTGTCACTTCCCCAATAACGCTTCAGTTTTTTATCACCCGTTACTATTAAGGCAACAAACTTTTTATAGGCTGCGCTGTCTTTGTTCTCAAAACATTTTTGGCTGATTGCTTTTAATCTACCTTTACCTTTTAAACACTCTTTAAAAATAATGCTGTAATTGTTAATTAATGGACTGATTAATTCACAATGGAGCATTAACGTGTCATTACCCTCAGCTTTAGCCATGTCCATTATTCGTTTCAATCTTGCTTTTGCAAACTCTTGTCCACGTGTTGCAACCAGCGTGGTTGATTCAACTAAGACTTTGTTTTCTTTTCGGGTGTGTAAGCTTTCTCGCTGCTGGCTTATTAGCTTTCTTTGCAACTTTTCAGCTCTAAAAAAGAAATAAACACTAATAGCAACAAAAATAACGGCTATAACTAAAACAAAAAGCATTAAGAAACCTTACTTTGATCAATTTGAGGCGGTTGAACTTGCTCAATATTAACAGATTCTGTTAGACGTGCCAAAAATAGATAAGGGTCAATATCTTTAAAATCAGGCAAATTTACTGAATAACTCATGGTAATAGAAAAGTCACCAAGGTTGGCAAATGAACGGCTATTAACCGCTTGTACCAGTTTATCTAACTTATCACTAACCTCGCTGATGTCTTGATGCTCAAACAAGAGTAAATACTCCCCCTCATTAAGCTGTCCTGCATAATCAAACTCAGTCAATTGCTCATTAATGACAATCGCGACATCCTTAGTGACTTCATTAATACTTTTTTTGTTAAAATGAAAAGCTAGTTGCTGCCAATTATCAATCATTAGGTGGCAAACACTCAATGGATATTGATATTTACGTGCTTTTTTAAAAGCTAGCTGATAGTCAAATTTTGTTTTCATCGGATTAGACATCACAAAAGCTGGATGTTCAGATTCATGATAGGCTTTATCCCGTCTTTGAGACTTTATCCGCATGAAGAACCCAAATATGGTGACTAAAAATATGCAAGCTAAGGCAGATAAACTAATAATAATAACGCGCTGTTTTTCAAACTTACTGATAAAACTACTAGAGAGTTCGCTATTACCTGCTAGTTTCAGTGCTAAGTTCCTAGACTCTTCAATCGTCTTTGACATAACCCCTTTGCTGCCTGGTAAATTTGACAGCTTGTACATAGTGCTAGAAGCTTTCTTATTATTAGCTAATTTTTTTAGTAAAACTTTACTGTGCTTTTCTTGCCACCCATAAGCCTTCACAAAGTCTTTTTTGACTATGTGCATCTCTGCAACCATGCGATAAAACCCAGCATACTCTAGTGATATATCTTTCCCATCAAGTAACACTATAATCTTATTCAGTAAGGCATAACCTTGCTCTGTCTTATCGATTTTTAGCTTCACTTTAGCTAAAGCGACAGTTGCCTCAATTTCCTCTGCCTTCATTTGATAAGACTGAAATGTCTTAATGGCTTGCTGTAATGGTAAAGCCGCTTTAGTAAATTGCAGTTGTTTCATTAATACAATACCAAGCATTTTATTAGCATAGGCAACAGCAATAGGAGCGTTGTTTTGTTCCGCGTGTAATTTAGACTCCCAAAAAGCGTTGTAAGCGTCGTTGAAACGTTGCAGATAAAAGTAAGCATAACCAAGGTATAAATAGGTTTTGCTAAGGTTTTTGGTTTGCTTCATTTCAAACCTTAACTTCAATATTCTTAACTGCATTGTTTTAGATGTAAGGTGGTCACCTAAATGATGATAGGCTAACGCTAAAACAGTTAATAACTCTATGTGTTCAGCCAGCTTACTGTCACTAATGCCAGCCTCAACTTGCTGCAAGTCTGCTAAAGCATATTGGTGCAACCCTAGCACGGCAAATGCAACGCTTCGATAACTCAAAGCGAGTAGGTGGTACTTATCGCTATCAATACGGTTACTGATTTCAATAGCACTTTCTGTCAGCGCTAAAAGTTGTTTGAATTCTTTTTTTATTATATGAGCTTCAGCCTGTCGTAAGGTCAATAACAGTTTAGTTTTCTTATCTAAAGTATTTGCTGCTAATCCTTTTTTAGCATAGTGAAGAACCTTATTAACATCACTTTGATTACTTGCAACATTAGCGGAGAGTAAAAATATTTTGGCAAGAATATCATTAGAAAAATGCTGTTGATTAACTAGCACTTTTTCGGATAGTTGCTCAACCACTTCTGCATTGACTAATTCCCGATCAACTTTTAGCAGTTGTTGAACCTGATTACTTAACTCAGCGAGTTCTGACGCCCCATAAGACACTGTGTTAAAGAGTGAAAAATATAGGATGACTAATAACTTCAACACTCCTTTCATAAGAAATAACCTTTGTAATGCATGCTTAGCTTTGCTGTTAGTAAATAATAAACGTTATGATAAATATAATTCAGCACTACTTGTACCCTATAAAGCAAAACAAAAGTAGCCTTTTATGTTTACATTTATAAATTTTATCCTATAATGATGACGATTGAGCTTCTAAGCTTGATAAGGGCAAATCTAATGAAAGTTAGAGACGCAAAGTTACCGGTCTAAAGGGAAACCTATGATAGCGGGACTGCCGAGTTAGATATAGTGGGGGCTTATCTTAATCCGATAATCTACTATCTGTTTCTTCCGTTTTCTTTGCGTGCCCCCTTTCCTTTCTTCTTTTTAATCGACTTAACTCTTTCAATAAGTTTGTCTCAAAGCAATATGCTAAAGAACCTGTATACTCTCGACACTGAACCTAACATTGATTGGTTTTGTTAGGCTCAATGCCAAATTAATGTACTAAGCTTTTTGTTGGTGAACTTTCTTTTGTTCAATAATATACTGAGTAATTATTTGCTCTAACATTGATAAAGGCATCGAGCCTTGTTTGAGCACTTGATCATGAAATTCTCTTAAATCAAAGTCTTTCCCTAATGCTTGCTCTGCTTGATTGCGCAAGCGTTTAATAGTCAGCTCGCCCATTTTGTAAGACAAGGCTTGTCCTGGCCATGAAATATAACGATCTATTTCAGTTTTAACATTATGTAGCGATAAGGCAGTGTTACTTGCTAAGAAGTCCATTGCTTTTGCTCTACTCCAGCCCTGAGAGTGCATTCCGGTGTCAACAACCAAGCGACAAGCTCGCCACATTTCATAGGTTAAACGACCAAAATTATGGTATGGGTCTTCATACATGCCAGCTTCAATACCCAAGTATTCTGAATAAAGCCCCCAGCCTTCACCAAAAGCTGAGATATAAGTACGATTCCTAAACTTAGCAACGTTTTTCATTTCTTTGGCTAAAGATATTTGTAGATGATGACCCGGAACTGCCTCGTGTAAGGTAAGTGCCGTTAACACATATAATGGACGACGATCTAGTCGATAAGTATTAACCCAATAATTACCCGGCTCATCGTCTCTTGAAGAGCCAGCATAACGACCAGTAGTGTATTTAGGTGCGATGTTTTCGGGTACAGCCATAACGCCATAAGGTGTTCTTGGTAGGGTTTTGAATAACTTAGGGAGCTTAGCATCCATCTGTTTGGCAATAAATGATGCCTCTTTTAATAGCGCTGTCGGAGTTTCTGCGTAAAACTGCTTATCTGTTCTTAAAAATTGGATAAAGTCACTAAAGCTACCATCAAATTTTACTTGAGTTATGATCTCTGCCATCTCAGCTCTAATACGCTTTACTTCGGCAAGACCACGCTGATGAACCTGCTGGGCAGTTAACGGCAATGTAGTGTAGTGTTCTAGTCTATTTTGATAATAGGCATCTCCATTAGGTAAAGAATTAGCAGCAATATTATCACGAGCATTAGGTTGGTACTCGTTTACCATAAAGTCGTAATAAGCTTGATAGGCTGGCATGACTTTATTACTGATAACTGACTTTGCTTTTTTCTGTAGGCTCTGCTGATTAGACTCACTGATATATGCAGACATATTTTTAAACGGTTGGTAATAGCCACTTTGACTAACATCTTCTTTGATGAAAGCTAAAATTGATTGCTCAAAGCCTTTTAAAACAATTTTTGGTTGGCTAATACCACTCTCTAATCCTAGCTTCATCCATTGAGTTTGCTGAGCAAAGTATTTTGGCAGCGCCGCTAAACGAGCCAAGTAATCTTGGTAATCTTCAACAGTTTTAAACTCTGAACGCTTAGCAATATTAGCAATCCAAACATGAAAGCCTGATTCTGCAGTAAGCGGCATGTAATGTTCTTTGTTGGTATAGTGGTCTAGCTGGTTCTTTAAGCTATAGCTCAATACAGATAAATTAATTTGATTTTCTTGTGATAGCTTATCAGGACTCAACTTCATAAGTTGTTGGTATATCTTTAACCGCTGCTGATATTGCTTTTGCAAAGTGTTTGCAGATAGATCAGGTAATTTAGCATTATTACCTGCAATCTGAGGTTGATTAAACGGGCTTGATTTAAGATAAAATTCTTCATGAACATGGATAAGCGCAGCTAGCTTTTCATCCTCAGCACTGTTTTTGGCTGCTTCATTAGCATATGAGGAGCTCGCCAAACTTAGGTTAATGGCAAAAATGGTTAGCAGTGTAATTAGAATTTTCATTAGCATGGTTCAATAAGGAAGGTGGCACAATAATAACGCTTTAGCTGCGCTTGTGCCTTAGATTTTTGTATGGGAATTGTTAAAGCTTAAAGAAAAGCTCTCGGTAAACTTTCAACTCAGCAATTGACTCTTTGATATCATCAAGTGCCAAATGTGCCCCTGTTTTCTTTACGGAATCTAAAACTTCAGGCTTCCAACGTCTTGCTAATTCCTTTATCGTACTTACATCGAGGTTTCTATAATGGAAGTGTTCTTCAAAAGTAGGCATGTATTTATTAATAAAGCGTCTATCTTGACCTATGCTATTACCACACATAGGCGATTTACCTTGCGGAACCCACGCTTGTATAAATGCTAAACTTTGTTCGGTTGCTTGAGCCAAGCTAACCTCACTGTCACGACACCTTTGAGTAAGTCCTGATTTTCCGTGATGTTCAATACACCAAGGATTCATATTATCTAATACGTTATCAGCTTGATGAATGGCAAAAACCGGCCCTTGCGCTAAAATGTTTAAATGACTATCTGTGATGATAATAGCTATTTCTAAAATCACATCTTCTTCAGGTTCTAACCCTGTCATTTCTAGATCAAGCCAAATTAAATTACTGTCATTACCCGTCATAAACTTCCCTTAAAAAATGCACAAGCATTCATATACAATTGTTAGTATAATACGCCAGAACTCAGTTGGATCAAATTAAATCGTATGAATAATTCTCATGGCTAAAGCAAAGAAACTGACTAAAGGTCAGCAGAGACGCATCAAAGCCAATCATGATAAAAAACTGCAAACTAAAGGCAGTAAAAATAAAGACAAGATCCAATGGCTCGACGATGACTTAGGTACTCCACAACATGGAGTTATCATTAGCCGTTTTGGTCAGCATGCTGATGTTGAAGACAGCCATGGTGACATCTTTCGTTGTAATTTACGTCGCTCAATCAGCTCCTTAGTCTGTGGTGATCAAGTGCTGTGGCGTCAAGGAAAAGAAACTCAACATAGTATTACAGGCATCATTGAAGCGGTACATGAGCGTGACTCAGTATTAAGTCGCCCAGACGTTTATGACGGCGTTAAACCAATTGCGGCAAATATATCCCAGATACTAATTGTCTCTTCTGTTTTACCGGTTTTTAATAGTGATATTATCGATCGCTACTTGGTTGCTGCCGAACAAACCGGTATAACCCCTGTTATTGTGCTCAATAAAACTGATTTACTTGATAGCATTTCAGCGCAAGAAAAACAGGTTATAGACGACCAGTTGAAAATCTACCGTGACATTGGCTATCAAGTGCTTTTCGCCAGTAGTAAGTCTAAAGATGGCATCAGTGAGCTTAAGCTGCAACTTTCCCAGCATACCAGTATTTTTGTTGGGCAATCAGGAGTTGGCAAGTCTACCTTAGTTAACTCTTTAATGCCTGAATTAGGGCTATTAACCCAAGAAGTCTCTGAAAACTCAGGCTTGGGACAACATACAACAACTGTTGCTCGTTTATATCATTTTAACGATGGCGGAGATTTAATTGATTCACCTGGAATTAGAGAATTTGGTTTATGGCACTTAACGCCTGAGCAAGTTTGCCATGGCTTTGTTGAGTTTTCTGACTACTTAGGTTTATGCAAATTCAGAGATTGTAAACACCAATCTGATCCTGGCTGCGCGCTCGTTGCAGCAGGGAAAGACAACAAAATAAATCCCCTTCGCTTAGCTAGTTTTCAACGAATATTAGCAAGCTTAAACGACAATAAATTAACTTCACGCTTTAATGATTAAGGAAAAAAGAGTGTCTTCAAAAAATAACCTTAGCGATACAATCAAAATAGCCCTGCAATACATAATGCCAAAACACGCAATTTCAAGGTTGGTAGGAAAACTAGCAGCAGCCAAAATGGGTTGGTTGACGACAAAGTGTATTAGCATGTTTATTAAAGCTTATGGCATCAACATGGGTGAGGCAAAGCTTAAAAATGCCAGTGATTTTGATACCTTCAATGATTTCTTTACCCGTGAGCTTGAAGAAGGTGCGCGTACCATTGATGATAATGATGCAGCACTGTGTTACCCAGTAGATGGTGCTATCAGTCAACAGGGTGACATAGTTGACGGCCAACTTATCCAAGCGAAGGGCTTTAATTATAGTCTAACGTCTTTACTAGGTGGAGACGAGAATACAGCCACACCATTTCATGGTGGAAAGTTCTCATGCATATACCTTGCACCAAAAGATTATCACCGCATACATATGCCAATGGCTGCAACCTTACGTGAAATGATTTATGTACCTGGCGAATTATTTTCAGTTAACCCATTAACCGCGCAAAATGTCCCTGACTTATTTGCAAGAAATGAACGCGTAGTTGCCATTTTTGATACTGAGCATGGCGAACTCGCTATGGTGCTTGTAGGTGCAACCATAGTAGCAAGTATAGAAACTACTTGGGCAGGTACTATCACACCACCGGCTGGCAAAGATATTTTCAGATGGCAATACCCTAAAGATGGTGATGATGCTATTCATTTTGCCAAAGGCGATGAAATGGGCCGCTTTAAACTTGGATCTACCGTTGTCAGTGCTTTTGCACCAAACATGCTTGAAGAATTTGCTCCAGACGCTGGACCTGAAACAGTTACCCGCTTAGGTGAGCTATATGCCACTGTTAGCAAATCAAGTTCATAGAGTATTTACTCAATAATAACATCTATTAACAAAGTAGTTGCTCATTTAGTGTACTCAATATAAGCTAGGACAAAATACGACCTTATTCGTATCTAGCCCTAGCTTAAATAAAAACAACTAGCATAACTAAATTGATGAAATAAAGGATATGTACATGGCGCATGAAAACTCTTCAGTAAAGCCTACAGAGGCAGAGCTGACATTACTAAATGTTCTTTGGAACATGGGCCCTGCAACCGTAAGACAAATTCATGAAGTAGTAAGCACGACACAAAAAACAGGCTACACTACTGTATTAAAGATATTACAAATAATGCATGAGAAGTCTCTGGTTATTCGTGATGAAAGTAACCGCGCGCATGTTTACGCTGCTGCTTATAGTCAAACACAAACACAGTCATCTTTGATTAAAGACCTTATTGGTAAAGCATTTGGTGGTTCAACTTCCAAGTTAGTGATGCGCGCAATTGATGACTCCACTAGCGACCAAGAAATTAATGACATACGTCAGTTATTAAACTCTTTAGAAAAATAGCTTTTTATAACACCACCTATGATTGAACAATTATTTAACAGCCCTTTTTTATATAGCTTATCGCTTACCTTAGTGCACTTCTTGTGGCAGGGTATTCTGGTGGCGCTTATTTTAAAGTCAGTGTTATCTATTGTTGATAAAAATAAATCAAAACTCCGTTATGGATTAGCAACAGTTGCAATGCTCAGTAACGCTACGCTTGCCCTTTTTACATTTATAATGGTTTACCCTGATTCTGGCTCTGGTATTAGTAGTAACCTAAGTCCTATTCCATTAACCAGTTTAGTTAATGAGTTGACCCAACAAAATGCGTTATTAAGCTATCAAGAGCTTTTACCGTCAATCCTTGCTTATTCATTACCTTACCTTGCTTTATTATGGCTTGCCACCATCACTATTCTCGCTAGTAAACTACTGATTGAAATACGAAATGTAAATAACTTACCTACACACTCTAGTATAGCTCCTTCCTCAGAGTTATTAGTACGCTTCAATGAATTAGCAAAACAAATCCACTTAAAGAAAGCACCAAGATTACTTATTTCTTTAAAAGCCGAAGTGCCAATGGCTATTGGCTGGTTAAAGCCAGTAGTGCTACTTCCGGCAAGTATGGTTACAGGCCTAGACTCAGCTCAATTAGAGATGCTTATTTTACATGAATTAGCACACATTCGCCGCCATGACTATTTAGTTAACTTCTTGCAGACATTAGTTGAGCTGTTATTCTTCTTCCATCCATGTGTGCACTGGGTCGGCAAGCAAATGCGTAATGAGCGAGAGTACTGTAGTGACGATATCGCTGTGCAACATTGTGGAGATGCTATAGCTTATGCCCACACTTTGACAGATACGGCTTCCCTATGTGCTAAGCCTCATTTTCACACGATACCAACCATGGCAATGGCCGCTTCAGGAGGCGATTTAAAAACTCGAGTGCTTCGACTAGTTGATCACCACTGCGCGCCAACAAATCACACTAGTAAATTTTTAGCCGCGGTAAGTTTACTGTTAGCCTTATCGTTACTAAGTATAAACCAAGTGCTTACTATGCCATTCGCTCAACAACTTAATAATAAATTCCCATGGCAAGATGCCCAATCCTTAAGCAAAACGAGCTTTCAATTAAACCAGACACCTGCAACTATTAGTGCAAGCGTAGATGACAGAGTGCCTAATGATTCAATAGCTAAATACTTACTTAGTCCAAAAAGTAGAAGCGAACAGCCATTATCAGTTGTCCCTTTAAACCCGGTACTAGCTAATAATGATTCTGCCACTCAAGATACTGTTCCTGTTGTTGCTAACATTCAAAAAACCACGGATAAAGTGAACAATATAGCTGCTAGTTCTCCGCTAAAAGAAAAAATTAATAGCCCCACTTCTATTGATAGCCAAAGCAAGGCTAACACTAGCAAAAAAACTATCTTAGCAAGTACCAGACCTATTGAGCCAACTGAACAACAAAAAGCATCAGTACTAAACATTAACAACAATAACTTTGCTGAGTCAGCTGCTCCTACTAAAGATAAAAGAATATCTCAATCTTTAGAAACGGCAATGGCTTCAATACAAGCACAACTACCAAACAATATCACTAAAGCTAAAGTCAGTGATGTTAACGAGCGATTCGAGTTAATAGAAAGCACTAAGCCTTCAACTATGACACTTACAGCGTTAAACATTAAAGTAGAACCTTACAGACAAGTTTCTTATCGCCAAGAAATAAATGATCTAGCAATGCCTAACGAGCTATATCAAACATCGTATAAAATTAATAAAGCGGCTATCCAAGCTGACGCATTACAACAAAGTAATTCACCAGCAAATATACCCCAGACTCAGCCTGTGGCTCTTGAAGCTAAACTACTTAACTCAATTAGTCCTGTTTACCCAACTTTAGCTAAACGTCGTGGTATTGAGATGGAAGTGAAAGTAGACTTTACTATTGATAGAGAAGGTAAGATTAAAGACTTAAATTTTGCTCAGCAAAGTAAATTAATCTACTTTAAATCAGCTATACGTTCTGCAATGCGTAAATGGCGTTTTAGCCCTGCGACAATTAACAACCGCAAAGTAGAAAGTAAAATGTCAAAAATATTTTCTTTCAGCCTTCAAGCCTAAGCTTTTATATACTTTCTAATCTAGTCACTGCAAACTGTATAAATATTAGCTAACCGACCTAAAGAAACCAGAAAATTTCAATGGAAACCACAAAGACACTTCAACTTAGTACGTTTTGGCAACAAGGAATTTTTGACTCCTTTCAAGGAGTTGATAGAGTAGAAATTCACTTTACTGCTTTTAACCAAGCGTTTATTGACGCCCCTAGTATTGTTGTTGTCCCAGGGAGAAGTGAAAGTTACCTAAAGTATCAAGAGTTAGCCTTTGAGCTATATCAACAAGGCTATAGCATTTTCATCATAGATCATCGTGGTCAAGGGCTTTCTGGCAGACTTCTCGACCATAAAAATAAAGGCTATGTTAAACACTTTCAAGATTACGTCGCTGATTTAAGATATTTTGTTGAGCGCGTTGTTACTCGCCACAGTTCAGTTAAACCTTACCTGCTCGCTCATTCTATGGGTGGAGCAATCGCAACACGCTTGATGCAAGATGCACCAGAAGCCATTAAAGCAGCTGTAATATCATCGCCTATGTTAGGGTTTAATTCTGGGACTTTGCCAGAACCAGTAGCGCGGTTGTTAGTAAGCAGTCAGCAAAAACTCAATAGCTTAGTTAGCAAAACACCTTGGTATTTTTTCGGTCAGAGTGACTATCAGGCTATTAGCTTTGAAAATAATAGATTGAGTCATTGCCCAAAAAGATATCAAAGCTTTTATCAGTTATATGAAAACAACAACCATATCCAGCTAGGCGGAGTAACAGGTCACTGGCTTCTTGAAAGTATCGCTGCACAACAAGAAATATTTAGCAAAATATCGCTGTTAACAACACCATTATTATTGCTGCAAGCAGGAAGTGACAGTGTAGTATCCTTACAAGCACAGGATGATTTTTGTCAACAATTACACCGTGCACATCCACATTCTTGTCCAGATGGTAAACCCGTCAAAATTGATGGTGCCTATCACGAATTATTCTTTGAACTAGATAACTACAGAGACGCAGCTCTAGCCCAGGTACTCGCTTGGTTTAAAGCTCATTAATAACTAAAGCGTTGTCATTTATCAACCCGACAACCTTTTCCACTTGAGTACTCTACTTCGAGTCACTCTTTTTAAGCTCATTGTTAACAACAGAGCTTGGATCATGGTGAATAAAAACCTCACAAGGAGCAAATTGCTTGCATATTTTAGCTTCAATTTGATCGCCTATGCTATGCGCTTCAAAAAGCGATAAATCATCGTTAAGCTCTAAATGAAATTGTACGAATCGTTGCGCACCCGACTGCCTTGTTCGTAATTCATGAATGCCTAAGGCTTGTTCATGAGCTAGAACACACGATTTAATTTGCGCCAATTCTTCATCACTCAATTCACTATCCATTAGCTGCGAAACACTTTGCATGATAATTTGCCCAGCTCCGACAATTAAATATAAAGCCACCAAAATAGTAAAGACACCATCTGCCTGTAACCAGTACCCCTGACTTAAAACAATCGCCGCTAAAACACCTAGATTAAGCAGTAAATCTGACTGGTAATGCAAGGCATCACCACTAATGATGATTGAACCCGTACGTTTAATCACATAGCGTTGAAATGCAACTAACATCAGCGTCAGTGCAATGGCTATAATAGTCACCCAAATAGCGACTTCACTTTGCACAATAGCTTGTGGGTTAAGTACTCGAGAGACACCACTAAAAATTAACAATATAGCTGATCCCAACACAAAGGAGGCTTGCACTAATCCAGCTAAACTTTCCGCCTTTCCATGACCAAAGGAGTGTTCTTTATCTGCAGGTGCTAATGCAAACCGTAAAATAACAATGCTCATGATAGAGGCAAACAAATCTAAAACAGAGTCTGTGGTAGAAGCTAACATAGCGCTCGAGTCAGTCACTAACCATGCATAAATCTTTATCACAACAAGAACTAACGCTGTTGAACTAGACAAAATGGCTGCTAAGCGTACCCAAAAAGCATAATCGTCTGAGGAAATTGAATTATTTTTCATAAGCTATCCTTGAAGAAAAATTAAGATCTGAAAGCTATTACTCGTTATAATAACAAAAATTTTATTACATGATGATTGTTATGCTAGATGTTGTCCTTTTTCAACCGCAAATCCCGCCAAATACTGGCAATATTATACGTTTATGTGCAAACTCAGGCTTTAGATTACACCTAATTGAACCACTAGGCTTTGATTTAGATGATAAAAAGTTACGTCGAGCAGGACTCGACTATCATGAGTTCGCCGCGGTGCAACGTCATGGGAGTTTTGATGCGTTTATTGAAAAAGAACAGCCGAAACGTGTGTTAGCAATCACCACTAAAACAAATAATTTTTATGGCGATGTAAGCTTTCAAGCAGGAGACTATTTATTGTTTGGCTCTGAGACTGCAGGATTACCAGAAGAGGTAAGAGTTCAAATACCAGATGAAAATAAACTGAGGATCCCAATGCTAGAGGGTAGTCGTAGTATGAACTTATCTAATGCAACCGCAGTTATCGTTTACGATGCGTGGCGTCAGTTAGGCTTCCCTAACGCTGTTTAAAACAAATAAAGCACTGTAAGCTATAGAGTCACCAAGGCTTACAGTGAACTTAATTATTCGAATTTTCTATCGCGAGAAAGTAAATCAGCAGCTGCTAATTTAGCATTTTTTCCGCAATAAAGGACTTGATATACCTGCTCAACAATAGGCATTTCAACATTATGTCTTTGCGCAAGCATGTGAACTTCTTTAGTGTTTCGGTAGCCTTCTACCACTTGACCAATATCAGTGATAGCTTGTTCTACTTCACTACCTTGGCCTAAAGCTAAGCCAAAGCGTCGGTTTCTAGATTGGTTATCCGTACAAGTAAGCACTAAATCACCTAAACCAGCCATGCCCATAAATGTTGCAGGCTCAGCGTTTAACGCCAGACCTAAGCGCGTCATCTCAGCTAAACCACGGGTGATTAATGCAGTACGCGCGTTGGCACCAAAACCAATACCATCAGCGATACCTGCTGCAATGGCAATAACGTTTTTAACCGCTCCACCAAGCTGAACACCAATAAAGTCTTTATTAGGGTAAACCCTAAACAGTTTTTCACAGTGTAATAAGTCTGATAGTTCATCAACAAACGCATCATCTTCTGAAGATAAAGAAATAGCAGTAGGTAAACCTGAAGCCATTTCTTTAGCAAAAGTAGGCCCTGACAAGACGGCTAGAGGCATCTCATTACCAAGTACAGTTCTGGCAACGTTTTGCAATAAATCACCGGTCTGGGGATCTAAGCCTTTAGTTGCCCACGCAATTTTTGCATTTGCCGTTAACATTGGCTTAATTTGATTAAGCATGTCAGCAAAAGCATGACTTGGCACGACAACTAAAATATTGTCACTTGCTTTAACCGCAGATGCTAAATCAGCTTCAAGGCTCAGTGTTTCAGGAAAGGGACAGCCAGAAAGATACTTACTGTTTTCCCTTTCACTCGTCATAGTATCTACATGATCACTATCTCGACCCCAAAGCAAAGTTTCATGGCCATTTCTGGCTAAGCAAATAGCCAGAGCTGTGCCATATGAGCCAGCTCCAAGGACGGTTATTTTTGCAGCTAAAGTCATAAAAACCTTACTTTTGAGTAAAAATTAGAAAAAATACTAGTGCGTTTCTGTACTTTGTGGAGCGTTTTCTTGCGCTGCACGCTGTTGAACGTAAGAAGCATATAAACCTTCAAAGTTAACAGGTGTTAAGTTAAATTGTGGGAAAGAACCACGGTTTACTAGACTAGCTACAGTTTCACGAGCGTATGGGAACAATGTCGTCGGACAGAAAGCACCGATAGTGTGTGCTAATTGCTCTTCAGGTAAGTTACCGATAGTAAAGATACCCGCTTGTTGCACTTCAGCTAAAAAGGCTGTTTGGCCTTCAACTGTTGCAGTAACGGTTACTGATAAAATTACTTCATAAGTATTATCAGCTAGTTTAGTAGAACGCGTATCAAGATCTAATTTGATTTCTGGTTTCCAATCTAATTGAAATACAGCCGGTGAATTAGGCGTCTCAAAAGAAACATCTTTGGTGTAAATACGTTGAATGGCAAATTCTGGTGAGTTTTGTTGTGCTGCTTCGCTATTCTCTACTTGGTTTTCATCAGCCATGTGGGGCTCCTTTAAAGTAACTTTTAAATTAAGCTTATGCGCTTTCTTTTTCTAATAACGCATCTAGCTGACCATTCATTTCTAGGGCAACCAATTGGTCACAACCACCGACATGAAGGTCATTAATAAATATTTGTGGCACGGTAGAACCACCGTTGCTACGCTCAATCATGGCGCTACGCTTAGTCATATCACCATCAATTTTTATTTCAGTAAACTCAACTTGCTTACTCTTTAATAAAGCAAGTGCGTGAGTACAATAAGGACAGTACGCCTTAGTATATATATCTATATTTAACAAACACCTACTCCTTAAAGCAATAACAATATCTACAATAAATTTTATTTTGCAACAGGTAAGCCTGCACTAGTCCAACTACTCATACCACCTTTAAGAATGCTTACCTTACTAAAGCCTTCCTTAGAAAGTTTGCTGCCAATTTGAGCAGCAGTCATTCCGGTATAACATACTACAATGATGGGTTTATCTTTATGCTTTTCAAGACTAGTTAGGCCATTATTATTAATTTTTTCGCTAGATAGGTTGATTGAATCGAGGATATGACCTGATTTAAAATCTTTTTCTTTTCGAATATCAAGGGCAACACCTTCCTCTCTATTCATCAAAAAAGTCAAATCTTGTGTACTGATTTGCTTAACCGGTGACATTTTCATTTTAATTGTTGTAACGATAATCATCACAACAAGCGCAACCCAAATTGCACTTAACATGCCGTTATTACCAGCAAAAGTTAGTAATTGTTCCATAAATAAAGACCATTTTTATCAAATTTCGAATCGGCACATTATACGCAAACCTCTTAAAATTGCGAGCATATACCGCTTGTTAGAAATTAGTAAGTTGTATTGGAACATTTCTATAGTAAATCCTTAGTGAATAACACTTTCTGAGGGTGTACAATACGTGCCCAAAAGTAAGACTCAACATAGTTAGCACTAATTAAATGGGGAACAAAATGGCGAATAAAAAATCTACCGTACTGATGATTTTAGATGGTTGGGGATATAGAGAAGAGACTAGCTCCAATGCAATACATCAAGCAAACACACCAGTCTTAGATAATTTAACAGCTAGCTACCCTAATATGCTAATTGATACGTCAGGCATGGCGGTAGGCTTACCTGACGGACAAATGGGCAACTCAGAAGTTGGTCATGTTAATTTAGGTGCTGGTCGAGTTGTTTACCAAGATTTTACCCGTATCACAAAATCAATAGCGGATGGCGAGTTTGTTAACAACCCAACGTTATGTGAAGCCGTTGATAAAGCAGCTTCAACTAATGATGCGGTGCATATTTTTGGTTTGCTTTCCCCTGGTGGCGTTCATAGTCATGAAGATCATATTTTATCTATGATTGAGCTTGCCAAAGATCGTGGTGCAAAAAAAGTTTATTTACACGCTTTCTTAGATGGTAGAGACACACCGCCACGAAGTGCAGAAGCCTCACTGAAAAAAGCGCAAGAAAAATTTGAGCAATTGTTTTCAGATAACGAGAGCGAAGGACAAATTGCTTCTGTCATTGGTCGCTATTATGCGATGGATAGAGATCAACGTTGGGATCGTGTTGAAGCCGCTTATAACTTAATGGTTAGTGGCCAAGGAAAGCATACCTATGATAATGCCCTTGATGCACTTTCAGCAGCGTATGCACGAGACGAAAATGATGAGTTTGTTGCGGCAAGTGCCATTTCAAAGCCTAATGGTGAATCAATCACAGTTAACGATGGCGATGCGTTAATTTTCATGAACTTTAGAGCAGATAGAGCGCGTCAATTTAGTCGCTGTTTTACTGAAAGCGACTTTGCAGGCTTCAACCGCAAGCATACTCCTGCAATTAGTGAGTTTGTAATGCTAACTCAATACTCAGCAGATATTAACGCTCCATCAGCCTTTGCGCCTGAAGCACTAAATAATGTGATGGGCGAATGGTTAGCTAAACACAATAAAACCCAATTACGTATTTCTGAAACAGAAAAGTATGCCCATGTTACGTTCTTCTTTAGCGGTGGCAAAGAAGATACTTTTGCTGGTGAAGAAAGAATTCTAATTCCTTCTCCTGATGTAGCAACCTACGATCTGCAACCTGAGATGAACTCTACCCTACTTACCGATAAACTCATTGGTGCTATCGAAAGTGGCCAATATGACTTTATTGTTTGTAATTACCCTAACGGAGATATGGTTGGTCACACTGGAAGCTTTGAAGCAGCCGTTAAAGCGTGTGAGGCAGTTGATACTTGTATTGGACGAGTGGTTGATGCATTACAAGCAAATGGCGGCGAATGTCTAATTACCGCTGATCACGGTAATGCAGAGCAAATGCAAGATAGCGTTTCTGGTCAAGCACATACTGCGCACACTTGCGAACCAGTACCGCTAATTTATGTTGGTCGAAATGCCGTACCCGCAGCATCGGGAACCTTAAGTGATATATCGCCAAGTGTTTTGCATTTAATGGGAATGGAGCAACCTGAAGAAATGACCGGCTCTGTTTTAATGAAATTAACTTAATATTTTAAATCAACAAACTAAGTGATATATTGGCTTTTGATTCATTGCCATTTTTTTACTATGAGATTGTTTATCCACACTTATTTATCACTTAAGCAGCCCTTTCTTTTCGCTATAGCAAGCTTAATTACCTTAAGCTTGCTACTCACTTCCCCCCTGCAAGCGGCGCAAAGTAATAGCAATGAAAAAGCACAAGAAAAAAGTCGTGCCAAACTCAGTGACGTACAAAAAGCTATCGCAAAGCAAGAATCAAATATATTTGATACCAACAAGCAAAGAAGCACTTTAGAAAAAAAGCTAAAGAATGATGATTTAGCTATCGCCAAAGTGGCAAAAGCAATCAACAACCTTGAGTCATCACTAAAAGATACCAGCGCTAAAATTGCTGAACTAGCCAAGGAAAAACAGCAACTTACTATTGCTAAACAAAGACAAGAACGTTTATTAGCTCAGCAACTCAGGTCTGCCTATACCACAGGGCAACACGACTACTTAAAGCTATTATTAAACCAAGATCAAAGTGAAAAAATTCAACGCACTATCAGTTATTATCAATATTTAAACCAAGCAAGAACTAAAGAAATTGATAGCTTTCAAGCGACCATTGCCCAACTTTTAGAAGTAAGCACTGAACATCAAGCGCAAATAGAGCAATTAAAGCAATTAAAAACCGAGCAAGTGGCTCAAGCTAATCAGTTGAAAGCAACCAAGGCTGAGCGAAGTAAAACGCTAGCTAAACTTAGTCGAAAATTACTTTCAAGCCAACAACAGTTAAGCAAACTAAAAGCTGAAGAGAACAACTTAAATCAAGCATTAGCAAAACTTGCTGCCATCTTACAAGCTGAAATTGACTTAACCGGGTTAAGCAAACTAAAACGTAAGCTCTCATGGCCGGTAAAAGGACGTATGCTGCATCGTTTTGGTACTCGTAAACAAGGTTATTTAAAGTGGAAAGGCGTGCTTATTGCCGCACCAATAAGTCGTCAAGTACATACCATTCACAACGGTACGGTACTTTTTTCAGATTGGCTTAAAGGCTATGGTTTATTAACAGTTATTGATCACGGTAATGGTTATATGAGTTTATACGCTCACAATCAAACGCTATTAAAATCTGTTGGCGATCGTGTAGAAACTGGTGAGCCTATCGCTTTGGTAGGACAAAGTGGTGGCCAAGAGCAATCTGGGTTGTATTTTGAAATTCGTCATCAAGGTAAAGCGTTAAATCCCAAACTTTGGTGTCGTTAAATATATCTTCATTACTTTTGCAAAATGATAATATTTTTGCTAAAAAAGCTGCTAGGCTTAACTAACAAAATCAATAAGAAATACATTTATCTGTGCTAAATACTCTCCTGAAAATTTTATTACATTTATCATTGCCCGCACTGATTACCTGCTCTTTCATACTTAATAACGCGCAAGCGAATACCAAGCAAGTTGCCATTGTTATTGATGATATGGGTTATCGTTACACAGATAAGCATGCGCTTGCTTTGCCGGGGGCAGTTACCTACGCCTTTTTACCGCACACTACCTATGGTAAAAAACTAGCCGTTATTGCTAACAGTGAAAATCATGATGTGTTAATTCATATTCCAATGGAGTCAGAGAATCGAAAGAGATTAGGCCCCGGAGCGCTAACTAGCTCAATGAATAAAGCTGCTTTTAATCAAAGCTTGGCAAAGTCTTTTGCTGAGATACCCTTTGCTATTGGTATCAATAACCATATGGGGAGTTATTTAACACAGCTATACCAACCTATGGCGTGGACTATGTCTTTTTTAAAAGACAACAACCTGCTTTTTTTAGATAGTAAAACCAGCCCACATTCAAAAGCAAAGCAAGCAGCCCTTGATTACGGAGTACCGGTTAAATCACGACAAGTGTTCTTAGATAACGAACTAAATGATGAATATATTAGTAAACAATTTCTCCAATTGATTAATGCCGCACAAAAATATCAAACAGCCATTGCCATTGCACACCCCCACCCAGAAACGGTGGCAATATTAAGTAAATTAATTCCGACATTAAAGTCACACAATATTGAACTTGTGCCTTTATCGAGTCTATATCAAGCAAAAGACAACAATTTGCCCACTCACTCAGTGACTGAATAGTATTTAGCGTTCATTATTTGCTAAGTAAGCTTAGGCTTTAACAAGGCTCGCATACTTACATATGGTTTATAAAAGTACGCTTTAACTAGATTGTCAGGTTATGCTCTTTTATCACTTGGTGTAAGTATTTCACCGGTATTGCGTAAGTGATGCCACTTGGATTACTGATAACCGCTTCTTTTGTTGATTGCACAAAGACTTTATTAATGATGCCAACTACTTCACCTGTTTCTTTATCATACATAGCACTACCGCTATTACCTGGGTAAGCCGTCGCATCGAGTTGATAGACTAGATAAGGGTTTTTCATTCTTTTTAACATTTTTAGGTTAATTTGTTCTGCTGAAACTGCAGGAACAACCGTTGGCGTTAAGCTAGCAATAATGCCTCTATGAGTTACAGGATATAAGCCAAGTGCACTACCAATGGGAAAACCAGTAAAAGCAATATCAGCCCCGTCAGCAATAAAACGACCTGAAGACAACGTCATTGCCGGTAAAGCAGGGCCTGAGACTTTAAGGATAGCTAAATCATATAGACTTGAAGTGGCGACAATTTCAGCTTCTCTGACTTTGGCATTTTTGCCTGAACCAATAAAAACCGCCATTTTTTGCAACAAGCTTTCATTTAACATGGTTGGTAACACATGATCATTAGTAACAACATACTGACCATTGCCAATAACAAAGCCCGTTCCTCGTAAAATATTTTGTGGTCTACTGGTTGGCGTATGTATGCCAATGCCCACCACTGATGGCTTTACCTTCGCAACCACATCAACAAAATCAGCGCGGCTAGTTACACTAAAAAGAAAAATAGAAACTAATAATATTGGTAAATAGTTACGCATAATATCCTCAATTATAAAGGGGTCAAACTGTCATCAAAAACAATTACTCCCACAAAGAGTACCTTAAAGAATGACTCAAATAAAATGCTTTCATTACCAACCAATCATGGGGATTTTTCGCAAAATCGCGAACTTTGTTCATAATTAAGGCTAAAGTATTTTCTCGCTGCTAAAAGTTCAGCACTATCCTTTGAAGTTAAGGGGGTTAAATGAATAACGCTATAGTACCTATTTTTGCTGGTGGTGGTACTCGATTACCAGCACACCTTGGCGTCTTAAAAGCATTAGAACTTTTAGACATAGAGTTTGAAGACTTAGTTGGCGTTTCTGGTGGAAGTATTATTGCGAGTTTTTTTGCTGCTGGACTGCCTTTAAATGATATAAAAAAAATTGCTTTACAAACCAATTATAATCAATTTCGTGAATTTTCATTAATTAAACTTATTCGTCATGGCGGCTTAAGTTCAGGGGACGCTTTCGAGCAGTGGATAGATAACCACCTTCAAGGGAAAACCTTCTCTGAACTAAATAAAAAACTGCATATCGTGGCAACGGATGTCACTAACGGTAAGCCAGTTATTTTTGATGCTGAATTAACGCCCGATATGAAAGTCTCTCAAGCAGTCCGCTTCTCCATGTCAATACCACTTGTTTTCAGCTTCAAGCCTTTTGGTAAACATATCATGGTTGATGGCAGTATATTGTCTGAGGATGCATTACATAGAGACTGGGATCATCATGGCACACCTGTTTTATGCTTTCGTTTACGGGGTGAACATGAATATGATCAACTTAATGTTAAAGGTTTCTTTCCCATTTTTAATTATGTCACCTTGCTCATCCGCACTTTTATGACGACAATTTCACGGGAATATATCAATGAGAATTTTTGGCATAACACAATTGTTATCAATATCGGCGAGCACTCTGCTGTTGACTTTAAAATGACTAAAGAGCAAAAACACCAGCTTTATAAGATAGGCTTTCATACCGCTATGGAAGTTATTCCAATCAAAATAAAACAAGCCGCTAAACATTAACTGCTTATGAAAAACATTTCCCTTTAAATAACTCTTATTTATTTACCCAGTCACTTGCCTACAATGCGCTTTGGCAGTCATAATAGCGAAGTTCAAACAATCAAAGCTTTAATTTTCAGGATGATAAATGACTTCCTTTGTTCATGAGCTAATTAGCCATAGTGCTGAGCGCTCTCCTTCCGCGATAGCGCTTGAAACAAAACATAGCCAAGTAACCTACGCACAACTTAATGCTAATATTAATAGTGTCGCACAGTCATATCGCTCACTAGGTATTGTTCAAGGTGATCGAATAGGCGTTTATTTAGCTAAAAATCAAGAAAATGTGCAGAGTATGTTTGCCTGTTCATTAATTGCTGCAGTGTTTGTTCCTATCAATCCTGTTTTAAAGCCTCGACAAGTTCAGTACCTTGCAAATGATTGCCAAATAAAACTACTGATAACCAATAGTGCAAGGTTAAAAGCTTTACAGTCTAACTTAACAGAATTCACATCACTCGAAACCATCATAGTCATTGATAGTGGTGAGCAGCAGTTGGTTGACGTTAGTCAGCATAATCTCTACAGCTGGGATAGCTTTCTATCTTTAACCAATAATAAAACTCACTCAAATATTCATCTCGATATATCTGAGAATGATTTAGCCGCAATTTTATATACTTCAGGAAGCACTGGTCAACCTAAAGGCATTATGCTTAGTCATAAAAATATTGTCTTAGGGGCAAAATCAGTCGCTCAATACTTATCTTTAGATACTAAAGACAATATTCTTTGTGTATTACCCTTAAGTTTTGATTATGGTCTAAATCAATTAACCAGTAGCTTTTTAGTGGCAGCGAAATGCGTCTTGCTTGATTATCTATTAGCTAAAGATGTTATAAAGGCGATAGCCAAATACCAAATAACGGGCTTAGCCGCTGTTCCACCTCTTTGGCAGCAATTATGTAAAGTTACTTGGTCAGAGAATTGCGCAGACAGCGTGCGCTATTTTACCAACTCTGGCGGTGTTCTTCCCTTGAGCACATTAGCAACATTGCGTGATAAAATGCCAAAAGCTAAGCCTTTTTTAATGTATGGCTTAACAGAGGCTTTTAGATCGAGTTATTTATCGCCCAGTGAAATTGATCAAAGGCCTAGTTCTATGGGGAAGGCCATCCCACACGCTGAAATATTAGTTCTGAGGGAAGATGGCAGTCTTTGTGATAACGATGAAGTTGGCGAGTTAGTTCACGTAGGGCCTTTAGTCACACTCGGTTACTGGCAAAATAAAGCCGCGACACACGAAAGGTTTAGAGTAACTCCAGCGCAAGCAAATAACCTTGAAAAATCACCATTAGCCGTTTACTCCGGTGACTATGTAAAACGCGATAAAGACGGTTTTTTATATTTTGTTTCCAGAAAAGACGCCATGATTAAAACCTCTGGCTACAGAGTGAGTCCTACAGAAGTAGAATCGGTATTGTTGAGCTTGCCTCAAGTAGATGAGGCTGTCGTTATTCCAAGCCCATCAACAGAATTAGGCCAAAGCATAACTGCAGTCATTATTAGTTCAGCCAAAGCAACTCAAGCAGTCCCCGCTAAAGACTTAGAAAAAATAATTATTAGGCATTGCCAGATAAACTTACCAAACTATATGATACCTAGAGATATAAAGTTCTTAACTTCATTACCTAAAAATGCCAACGGTAAGCTTGATACTAAAGCCTTAAACCTAAAGTACAATAAAGAAATCGATCTTACATAAGCGATAAAAACGGTAGCACTATGAATCAATCAACAACGTCTTTGAAAACATCATTACAAGATTTTTCAGCTATGGGACAAGAGTTAACAGTAGGTAAATACACCTTAAGCCAGATAGAAAAATTAGTCACTCGAACACCTTTTTATGCTTACGATCGCCAATTAATCATTAACAATGTTTGCCAATTAAAAACAATATTGCCTGATGAAATATCTTTGCATTATGCCATCAAGGCAAATCCACACCCAAGTTTAGTGCAGTTGTTAGCTGATCAAGTATCTGGCTTTGATGTCGCTTCAAGAAAAGAGATGTTATTGGCTATACAGGCTGGTATGCCTGTACAAAACATTAGTTTTGCAGGTCCCGGAAAGTCTGAATCTGATATTGAGTCAGCTATTACTGCGGGGGTTATTTTACATGTTGAGTCTCAAGGGGAGATTGAAAAGGTAGTGCGCATCGCAAAACAGCTAAATCTAAAAGCCGATATTGCTATTCGCGTTAACCCTACTTTTGAACTTAAATCTTCAGGCATGAAAATGTCAGGTGGAGCAAAACCTTTTGGCATAGACGAAGAGCAAATCCCTGAAGTACTTAAGCGCTTATCCTTAACAGAGATTAACCTTCGAGGTTTTCATATTTTCACCGGCTCTCAAAACCTAAACGCCGAGGCAATTATTTCAGCTCAACAACAAACATTTTGTTTAGCTAAGCAGTTATTGGAACTTACAGCGCAATTTACCGAAGAAAAAATTGATTATATTAATATCGGCGGTGGCTTTGGCGTACCTTACTTTAAAAATGAAGGTAAACTGGATGTTAGTAAAATAGCAACAAACCTTCAAACCCTTATCAAGCAATATGAAGACAGCTTGAAAGGTTTAGAATTAATTATTGAGTTAGGCCGTTACCTTGTAGCTGAAGCAGGGATTTATGTGTGTAAAGTTACTGATATAAAAGCTTCCCGCGGAACTAATTATTTGGTGTGCGATGGTGGCTTACATCATCACCTCGCCAACTCAGGTAACTTTGGTCAAGTTATTCGTAAGAACTATCCAGTTGTCATTGGTAACAAATTAAACGGTAAAGCAACCGAACAAGTTAACATTGTTGGTCCATTATGTACTCCGCTAGATATTTTAGCGGATAAAGTTTTATTGCCTAAAGCTGCTCTAGGCGATTACATAGTTGTATTTCAATCAGGTGCTTATGGTGCCTCAGCAAGCCCGCAAGATTTTTTAAGCCAACCCGAGTTAAGTGAAATATTGTTATAAATGTGTCACAAATTTCAGATATGCTAGGTTAACGGCTATACTGAGGCTAGCCTAGTTATTTATATTTTCATCTTGGAATAAGAATGAACTGGAATCAGCGTTTACTAAGCACACCCGTTATCGGTGATATCACCAAAAAGATTGCCTCCGCCAAGGCAAGTAGAGAAGCGCACAGCATTTCAGATCACTTTACTCAATTTCTACAGCCACATATTGCTGTTGATCAGACATTAAAAGAAGAAGCGTTTAGGATTCGCCACAATGTTTATTGTGAAGAGCTTGCCTTTGAAGATGTCAGAGATGACGGTCAAGAGACAGATGAGTTTGATCAACAATCAATTTTCTCGCTAATTAAACATAAACCTTCAGAGATATTTACTAGTTGTGTCAGGTTGGTTACTTCAAGTGGCCCTGACCAATTACTTCCCATTGAAAAATATTGTATGGATTCAATTACTAATGAAGATCTTAGCCCTGAAAGGTTTAACCGTGCAGAAATTGCTGAAATATCTCGTTTAGCAGTTAAATCTGATTTTCGTCGACGTAAAGCGGATCATTTCAAAGGCTCTGGAACCGGGGTTATCAGCGAAATAAGCTACTCTGAAACTGAGCTACGTTGCTTTCCTTTTATCGCTATTGGTTTATATATGGCTGCCGCAACAATGGGGATGAATACCGGCATACGTCATGTTTACGTGATGATGGAACCAAGGCTTGCACGTAGCATGAAGTTTATTGGAATAACATTTCAGCAGCTTGGCGAGCCTGTGGATTACCATGGGTTACGAGCCCCCTACTACATCAACCCTGAAATATTTATGAGGAACCTTTCGCCTGGTTTTAAGAGCCTATATAACACCATTGAAAAAGATATTTGCTCACAACTCGATAAGTTAGCTCCAAAGTAACTTGATACCTGCGGTTTACCGCTAAGAGCTTCTTATGCAAGAACAACTAAAATCCCTTATCCAAAATGTCCTTTCAACTGATTCAAGCTTAGTCTTTGAGTCAAAAAAACTAGACCGCTTGGTACAAGGTACTGAAGGACTACAACACTTTCCTGATAAGAAGCGCCAGTTAATGGCCATGGTTACTTTAAGCCAAAGCAATGAGATTAAAGCCTTACTAGACTTAGCCAATCGATACGCTCTCGATGATGAACTTGCTTTTTCTCTGCATCCAATCAGTACTGGTAATAACTGGGGCTACGGAACGAGCCAACCAGCGGGGTTAACTAAAAATATTATCCTTGTCGATTTAAGTAAATTAACAATTATAAGTCACTTTGATAGTCAATTAGGACTAGTAACGATTGAGCCAGGAGTCACACAACAGCAGTTGAATGATTTTTTAGAGCAGCACAACCAAGATTATATGGTGCCGGTTACAGGCGCAGGCCCCAGTTGCTCAATATTGGCTAATGCACTGGAGCGAGGCTACGGCATTACCCCATATACAGATCATTTCGCCGCAGTAAACAGTATCAAAGGTTTTTGGGCAAATGGTACACCTTACCAGTCAGCTGTTGACGAGTTAGATGCAAGTGAAAATAGCTTCGTAGATAAAACCTTTAAGTGGGGCCTTGGTCCATATTTAGAAGGACTGTTTACCCAGTCTAACTTTGGCATTGTCAGTCAAATGACCATTCGTTTAGCAAAAAGAAAAACAGGTTTTTCCTCTTTCTTTATTCAAATTGAAAATGATGCACAACTTGAACAAGTTATTCCGTTGATTAGACAGGTACTACAAGACTATGAAGGGATTGTTGGCTCAATTAATTTAATGGATAAACGTAGATTGTTATCTATGTTTGCTAAAAATCCAAAAGGCAATGGCGCTCACCAAGTCATGGAAAATAATGATGTTAAACTACTTTCACAGCAACTAAAAACCCCGAGTTGGACAATTGTCGGCAGTATTTACGGCACCAAAAACGTTGTTAAGGTAGTAAGAAAAGAAATTAATACACTATTTAAACAAATCCCCTGTAAGCGAATTTATTCAACTAGTCCTGCGATTGTTATCCCCAAAAAAATCATCAGTCTTTTACCCGATTGGCTGATCAACAAAGTACCAGCATTAACCATGATAGCTGAACAACTTAGCTCCTTCGATAAAGGTAAGGAGATTATGTTAGGCAAACCTAACAGAGTTGCTTTAAAACTGGCCTACTGGCGGCATAAAGCAGCAGACAGCTATGACAAAGAGCGCTTATCTCCGGGCAAAGATGGTTGTGGCATACTTTGGTATGCCCCCTTAATTCCGATGAAAGCCAATAAGGTTAGAGAGTTTGTCACGTTCGTCCGAACCACCTGCCCTGAATATAATATTGAACCTTTTATCACTTTTACTAATTTAAAACATGATTGCGTTGATAGTACTATTCCAATAGTTTTCGACTTATCTAACCCTCAAGCGGTGAAAGATGCCCATAATTGCTTAACCGCCTTAGTAGAAGGAGGGTTAAAAAAAGGCTTTGTACCTTATCGTCTCAATATCGATCAACAGCAAGGGTTGTTAAATAAAGATAGCCACTTTTGGCAAACGGTTGATCAACTAAAAATATGTTTAGACCCTAACCACATACTCAGTATGGGTCGCTATAACCCAAGATAAACAATCCATTAAAGAGCTAGAAAAAAGGCCGATAAACATGTGCTTATCGGCCTTTAAAATATCATGAACAATTAAGTCAAATTAGTACAGCATAGAAGCACTTGGGTTTAAAATAGATAATAAGCCTAAGCGCTCTAAATCGCAGTAATCAACCGCATTGTTTAACATATCTTTATCTAAACAAAGCAGTTCAAGCTGTTCTTTGGTTAAAAAGTCACTGTAATCCAAACTCTGCCCTTTAAAAACCTGACTTTTCACCATAACACGCTTAGCTATATACAATAATTGTGTTTCAGCATTGTATTGACTTAAGTCTTCGACGTCTTGATCACGAATAGGCGCAAAAATACTATAAGGTAACTGCCACTGCTTCAAAAGTTCAGCTGAGCACGAACCAAAGGTAAAGCCTAAGACATCTTCTTGTTTATCCCATGGGAGTAGGCTGATATCTTGACTATCACAATCACGTTGCTTCTCAGCAGTGATTTGATGAACAACCAATTCACCTAAATTATGCAATAAACCTAGAATAAATAAACGCTCCGCGTGCACAATACCTAAGCTGGTTCCTAAATACTTCATCAATAAAGCACAATCAACGCTCTTTACCCAAAATTCATCAAGGTAATCTTGGTTAGCATCGATATTTTTGAAAGCCTCTGTAGTGAAATACGCAATAACAAGGTTATAAACCTCGGTAATGCCCAAAACTAAAACCGCTTTAGAAATGGTATCTATTTTTCCGGGATAGTTGAAAAATGGACTGTTAGCAAGTTTTAAGACTGTCCCAGAAAGCGCAGGATCTAATAAAATAACTTCCGATATATCATCAATAGTCGACGCTTCATCGTCTATCAACTCTCTAATTCTGATAAAAGAATCAGACAAAACAAAAATTTCACTGGCTTGATCTACATAATCATCTGCGGTCATCTTACTTACCTTAAATACAGCATTTTACAAATTCGATATTTCAAATCTTAGCAAAGTACCTTATGTACTTAATTATAGCTAAGAATATTGGCTTATTCTCAAGTTCAAGCTATTAATAGTCAATACTTATTTGATATGAGCTAAACTTTCTCATATTAATAACCCCTTTATCAAAGATTAAATACTGACCTTTAATACCAAGTAATACGCCTGAAACAGACGGTGTTTTATCAAAATTAAAAGAGCTGATTTTAGTGAGGTACTCACTCACCGGGTAATGAATTTCTTGAATACTTTCATCTAACTCTTGCACCGCGTCGCTACCAAACTCAAGACGCAACTTTGACAAGCGTAAACTAATCTCTGGGATTAACTCTTCAGCTCTTTCTTTTAAGTTTATCGGTTCAGGTTCTCCTTTTAACATCGCCCGCCAGTTTGTTTTATCACTAATAAATTCTGCTAAAGCTGTTTCTACTAGGCCAGATTGTAAGCGAGTGCTCACCTTAAATATAGGTAATGCCTGACAAGCACCTTGATCAATCCAGCGCGTTGGTAATTGCGTGTGACGAGTGATGCCGACCTTTAACCCAGAACTATTAGCGAGATAAACATAATGATCAATCATACAGTTTTTTTCACCCCACTCAGGATCACGACAAGTGCCTAAATGAAAATGACAAGTTTCAGGTTTCATAATACACATATCACACTGTGCAAGCTTACTCATACAAGGATAGCAGTACCCTTGAGAGTAACTCTTTTTCGTGGCTTTACCGCAGTGCTTACACGCAATATTACCGGTGTAGTTTAATGTGATTTTTTTACCGATTAAGGGATTTAACGCAATGCTTTGCTTGCTATTATCTCCCTCTAAACTAACTAGTGGTAATTGATATTGGACTAAATTATTACTATCAAGTTGTGAGGTGAGTTTTTCAACTGCTCCTACTTCGCTAATTGGCATGATGGCTCTCTATTCTCTAATGTTCAATATTTAAATTATTATCTAAGATAGGACTTAAGCAAACACAATGAAAAATTTCACAGGATTAAACTGGTCGCTTAATTAACACTAAAACTGTACTTTCTTTCTGGACTGTTTTACTTCTTTTCTATTGGCTTTACTGGCTAACCGCCTTTGCACTGAACCTTTAGTTGGCTTAGTTGCTCGTCGACTTTTTTGGACCACCATCACAGATTGAATAAAAGCTTTCAAACGTGTCAGTGCATCCTCTTTATTCATCTCTTGGGTGCGAAAACTTTGCGCTTTGATAATGATCACCCCCTCCTTGCTAATACGACTGTCTTTTGAGGCAAGCAGGCGTTCTTTATAGATAGTTGGTAGAGTAGATCTGTTAATATCAAACCGTAAGTGAATAGCAGTAGCCACTTTATTTACTCGCTGGCCACCATTGCCCATAGCTCTGATGGCACTGAGTTCTATTTCCCAATCAGCCAAGCTGACACTATTTGAAATCTCAAGCACTTTTATTTACCATTTAGCCAACTTTACTCGTATCAACATTCATTTGCTCTCTATGACAGAAAAAAATATCACAACAACTTGGTGGGTTTATTTTCTGCGCTGTAGCGATAATAGTTTATATGCCGGAGTGACCACCGACATTCATCGCCGTGTTGATGAACATAATAACAGTAAACTTGGGGCGAAATATACCCGAGCTAGGCGTCCTGTGCGCTTAGCTTATTTAGAAAGTGCAGCAAGCAAAAGCTTAGCGTGTAAAAGAGAGTATCAAATTCGCCACTTATCAAAGCACCAAAAAGAACAGCTAGTAAGCCAATACTGCCCAAAGTAACAGGTCTGCTCAGTTAAAGAAGTTGCTTTTTTTTTCGATTTAGCTAGCTACTGCTGATAGAATACTGCCGTCATTAAAAAATCACTAAAAATAAAGTTGTACAAATGTCTATTAAAGAAATGTTTATTGAAAATTACTGCCCAATTAATGCTGATCAAATTAGTTTCACTCGCCAACAAGGCAGCGACTTTGCTAAACAAGTTGCCGATGATTTTAATCCATTACATAACATTGATGCGAAGCGCTTTTGTGTGCCAGGCGACCTACTGTTTTCAATTATCATCGCAAAATCAGGTCTACATAAAAAAATGACTTTCGATTTTTCAGGCATGGTAAGTGATAATGTTAGCCTTACTTTTCCACAACAAATCGATGATAGTTTCGACATAAAAGATGATAAAGATAAAACCTGCTTAAGTGTTCAGGTAAGCGGTGAAAAAACTCATTGCCCAGCTTTAATTAACGCCCTAACTAAAGCATATGTTGATTTTTCAGGTCACACTTTTCCTGATATTTTAGTGAAACTGATGGCTGAAAAAAATGTCATGATTAACCCTGCTCGACCTATGGTTATGTATCAATCAATGTCTATCGACTTACATACTCTAGATGCGGACACGGTTGAATTAAAACTTGCTGATACCAGCCTAACCATTGACAGTAAACGTGGTGATGCTTGGCTAGAGTTTGATTTATTATCAAATGGTGAAGTAATAGGCCACGGTAAAAAGCACATGCTACTAAGCGGATTACGCGCCTATGAACAAAGCACTATTGATGCCATGGTAAATCAATACAAAGCAAGCAAAGCTAGTTACCAAGCATAATAACAAAGACACTTACTGAAAATATTTTTGCTCAAATAGCGCCTGCTGTTGCCTTTTATCTTCAGTACAAAACGCAAAAACATTAAGTGTTTTAGGACGTTGGCATTTTATCGGTTTTTGGTAAAATGCTAACCAAGCTTGCCTCTTACCTCCTTGATATTTAGATTTAATAACTATCGCGCTCTGCTGGTTAAAGCTGACCAGCTTATTTTTTGATGGTACTAACTTTGTTCGTTTTTTACTGTGGTTATTAGCATATTTTTTTCGCTTATCTTTGTTAGTTTTCTTTACCGATTTCTTCTTACTCTTGTCATTTAGCGCTTTAAATTTTGCTAAAGAGCTATGCTCACACTGCCACCACTTTTCTCTTGCCTTGTCCTCCTTAGCTCTTAAACTATTGCCGCGTTTCAACGAATAAGCATTACGCTGCATCGCTTGAATGTTATGAAGTTTTTCTAAGTAAGGTTTACAGCGTTTTTTAGCATGAACTTGGCTGATATCAAGCAGCATCAATATCAAGGCAAATACAAAAAAAACAATAAAGCGGTTTAATAATTTGAAAGGTAAGTTATTCATAGCAATCCTTGCTAGCTTAATCACTGATAAAAAGTGCGTCCATTTTTCAAATATAGACTAGACTAATATTTTTACCAAATATCATATTACATGGAGGTATGTGATGAAAAATTATCGCCTTGGCATTATAATTTTCTGTATTGTCTTTGTTAACTTGCCACACAAAGTAGCCACTGCTAAACAGCCCTTCAAGCCAGAAAAACCCCAGCTTCAACATGCCACTCATTACCATGAAGTTTCAGATATATCGCATTATTTTGTTTCTGAGAAGCTTGATGGCGTTCGCGGTTATTGGAATGGCCACCAGCTATTTACTAGGCAAGGCAATACCATCAATACTCCTGCTTGGTTTACAAAAAATTGGCCGACAACGCCACTTGATGGAGAGCTATGGTTATCAAGAGATCAGTTTCAAGCGTTACTTTCTTGTGTCAGTAAAAAACGAGCCGAACAAAACCAAGCGCTTAGTTGCTGGAAAGACGTTAGGTTTATGATATTTGATCTTCCTAGTTACCAAGGACCTTTTCATCAACGAGTATTAAAAATGAAGTCGTTATCAAAAAAGACTCAATCGCCTTACTTAGCCATGATCCCTCAGAAAAAATATAACCGAATGGCTGATGTCGATAAACGTTTAGTAACACTAATAGCCGCCCATGGTGAGGGACTGATGTTGCATCATGAAAATGCATTATATAAAGCTGGTCGCAGCGCCTCATTAATGAAGTTAAAAAAATATCAAGATGATGAGGCTATCGTTATTGGCTATACAGCAGGCAAGGGAAAGTACTTGGGACAACTAGGTGCTTTAAAGGTTAAAACAAAAGATAATATTACTTTTAAAATAGGCTCTGGCTTTAGTGATAACCAACGAGCGAACCCGCCTAAGATTGGTACTACCATTACCTTTAAATATAATGGCTTAACTCAAGCAGGCATTCCTAGATTCGCTCGATTTTGGCGAGTAAAAACAGTTGATTAACCAAGCGTTACTGTTAATTAGCTCGGTAGGTAAATAGTAATACCTTAAGGCCTTTACCTTGATGCGCTTCTTTAAAAACCTCTGGGTTATCAAGACGCTGTTCAAAGTGGCATTGTGGGCACTCCCGAGCAACCTCGGTTTTTAAAAAATTTTCATCTAAGTCAGGTGAATTTAAACAAAGCATCAATTGAGCGCCGTCATTCATCCATTGGGGAATGCGACGGATTATTTTGGCATAATCACGTTCAATATTAACGCTGCCCTTTTGAAAAGAAGGTGGATCACAAACCAAAATATCATAAGGTCCGTATTTTTTGATACGACTGTTAGATTTAAAGATATCTACACCTTCAAAAACTATCTGTTTGCCCTGCTTTTTGGCTAATTTATTCAGTTGATGGTTTTCCCTACCTTTACTCAATGAAGCCTTACTTAAATCGATGTTAACCGCTTTACTTGCACCGCCGGCAATGGCATTTAAAGAAAAAGCACAAGTGTAAGCAAACAAGTTAAGGACATTTTTATCTTTAGCATGCTGCTTTAACCATGCTCGACCATTGCTCATATCTAAAAACAATCCGCTGTTCTGCGCTTTGCCAAATTCAATATGATAATTAAGCCCATGCTCACTCACTACAGTGTCGCTAATCGCTTCACCTAACATCACTTCTGTCGGAGCAAACTTTTCATAACGATGCTGGACTTGCACAGAGCGGCAATCTTGAACAAGTTCTTTCAATAAAATAGCCTGCTGCTCAAGCCATTTCCTATCAACAGCTTGATACAAGGTTATAAGAATCACAGGTGACAACCAATCAACATTGATATGGCTTAAGTTAGGGTATGCATGCCCTCGACCATGAAATAGTCGCTGTGCATCAGTAAAGTCTGAGCTGGTAATATGTTCAATCATAATTTGTGTTTACGTGATGAAAGGTAATAAAAAACGGCCAATGGTAACATTTACCATTAGCCGTTTAAATCAGTTAACAACTAAGTTATTGCTAATACCTTACAAGCCAAATGGACTGTAGGCGAAAAACTTAATTGCGACAGTATTAATAAAGATAAGCAAGACAATAGCAGGTATAAACGTACCTAAAGAGAAGTTGATGTATTTTTCAACCCAAGACCCCTTGTAGTTTTCATTACCAATACTAAGTTCTTCTGATAGCTGCTTTTTCTTCCAACGATAACTAACAAAGATACACACTAAGAAACCATTAAGCGGTAATATGGTGTCGTAGAAAACATCATAAACCACATCAAAAAATGACTTAGTACCGCCGCCATAGGAAGTAAATTCAGTAAAAAATGCTACCATGCCAAATGATGCTACGGCAAATAACGTTAACAAACCCGCAGTTACCGATAAGTAGCCTAACGCTTTTTTGCGACTTTGCTTTTTCTCTGTCACTAAGTAAGAAACCGGTACTTCAATAATCGATACTAGCGAAGTAATCGCGGCAAAAAATACCAAGATAAAAAAGAAAGCGGCAACAGCACTCGCGCCAACATAACCAAGTGAAGTCTGCAGTGCTAAAAATATTTTAGGTAAAAAAGTAAAAATTAACGATACTGAACTATCACTTAATTCACTTGGATTAACATTCGGGTTAAAAGAAAATACCGCCGGTAAAATCATTAAACCTGCTACAAATGCAACACCAGTATCGGTTATTGCGACTAGTTTTGCTGAGTTAGGAATATTGGTTTGTCTATTGATATATGAGCCATAAGTAATCAAAATCCCCATCCCTAAAGACAACGAGAAAAATGCTTGTGATAAGGCACCATTGACGACACTTGCGGTAATTTTTTCAAAGTCTGGAACGAGGAAGAAAGTGACCCCGGCCATTGCATTATCAAGGGTTAGTACAAAAATAACCATAATGATCAGCATAGCAAATAAAGCAGGCATTAACGTTTTCGCCGCTTTTTCTATGCCATCTTTTACGCCAGCAGCAAGTATAAAACTCACGATACCAGCCACTGCAATTAACGCAACAAACAAATAAGGACTATTGATAAATTCACCAAAGCCTGCACCACTGGCTAAGTAGTCCAAATTACCGGTTAGTGTTAGCCCAATGTAACCAAATATCCAAACGGTGATTACCATATAAAATACGGCAATCATAAATGGCGTTAATACCCCTAAAAAACCAGCAGCTCCCCATAAGCTACTCCCCTGACTTAGTGTTTTAAAAGCACCAACGGGTTCTTTTTCTGTATTTCGGCCAACGGCCATCTCTGCAATCATAACCGGCAAACAAATGAGAAAAACAAACAGTGCATACATAATTAAAAATGCACCTCCACCATTTTTAGCCGCATTTACCGGAAAGCCAACTAGATTACCAATGCCTACCGCAGAGCCTGCAGCAGCTAATATAAAGCCTATCCGTGAGCTAAAATGCTCTCTTGAACTCGACATACTTATCCTTTTTTATAATTTTTATGAAAGGTTTAAATAAACGTTAACGATAGATGCTAACAAGCTTTGCATTGTTTGTCTTGCATTAGCTAATTTTGCTTCCATAAAACACTTATTTAAGTAATACTTTCTAATCACCGCAGTGTAATCGTTTCATTTAACAGGCTATTAAACTGTTAAATGATGTAGGAGATAATTATAAGGATTATTTAATTTAGTTTTTATAGGTTAGTTTTATGAAAAATCTGCTATTTATTTTCATTTGTTGTTTCCCTTTTTATTCGCATGGCAATACACAAAAACAAATTTACTGGTTTACTTACAATGAAGTAGACACCTATAAAAATATTCCTTCCCAGATAAAGCCGATTTCAACCGTTGCGGATACCACCCGCCTCTTAATGCAACATTTAAAAAATTATCAATTTACTGTCGAATTTGCTAAAAGCCCAACCATTACTCGCTTAGTCAATAAATTACCGAATAGCTGTGCTCCTAATAGAGTTAAAACACCTGAACGCATGACAATGGGGATATTTAGCCAGCCCCTTAATATCGCACTTGATTTACGGGTTTATTACAAAAAAGGTAAACAATCTTTTCCAGAAAACGTATTAAACGAAAATAACCGATTAGCTTCTTTAAGCTCATTGTTTACAGGTAAAGCGCTTCTAACTTTGGGGGTTGATAGCGGCAGATCTTTGGGGAACTTTTTAGACAAGCAAGTTACTGCATTAGAACCACATAATCTGGTAGTGAGAACAGGCGGTGGCTCAACAAGAGCACTCGTTGAAATGTTATTAAAGGATAGAATTGACTATATAGTAGATTATCCATATAGCGTTAACGAAGCGCTAAATTTTCACTCAAAGAAAGGTGCGCTTGAATCAATAGAAATAGAAGGCTCGCCGGGTTATGTTCTAGGTTATGTTGTTTGTAATCGGAGCGTAGAAGGTCAAGCAATCATCAACGATATTAACCGTGCTTTAGTGAAAATTTATCAAAGCTATGAGTTTTATCAAGCCCACAGTCGATACTTAGAAAGCTCTGACATTCTGCATTTCAATGAAACTTATCAAGAGGTATTTAACGTAGATATCCCTCTAGCCCCAGAGAATAGAGAGTAGAAAATAGAAAAGTTAATAGCTTGAAACAATTTAACGGGTTGTTATAACAAGTCACTCGCTTGATAACCGCTAACGCTATTTATTCTGCCAATTTAAGATTGCCATTATTTAGAGAACAGTTTTGGGTTCATAATGGTTAAAATACTACTGGCTTCTTTTGAAGCAAACTCGGCAGCTTGCGTTAAATCATCAATAGATAAACCCAGTGGTTTACATAAAGATTCATCTACCACTTCATCAAAAACAAACTCATCTGGGTGACTATCAATTAATGCTAAACGCGAAGCCAGATGTAACACTTTAACGTCCTTATTAATTTCAATATTTGAGGCAGCATTAAAATGCCTTATCGGTAGGATAATCTTTTCCGGCAGCTGCCAAATTTTTAATAAGTCAGCAGAAACATCGGTATATGTAAATCCTAGAGCGAGCTCTTGTAACTGCCAAGGCAATTGCGCTTTACTATATTTTTCACATTGTTGAGCTACGTCAGGATTTATTTTTGCGACCAGTAATTCACCAAAATTTTGCAATAAGCCTGCAACAAATAACCGCTCAATATCACGTATTCCAGCACTAATCGCTAGGTTTTTAGAGGCCAGTCCACAATAAATACTCATTCGCCAAAATCGTTTTAAGTCAATGGCTTGGTTTTCAAAATGCTTGAAAGCTGACGCGGCTACATCAACAAGCATCATATTATAAATAGCTTGGGTGCCGATGATGGTAATAGCGCGAGATATGGTACTAATTTCGCCAGGAAAACTATAAATGGCACTATTGGCTATTTGTAATAACCGAGAAGTCATTGAAGGGTCAACACCAATAACATCGGCAAAATCTGAAATCTCAGAGCTTTCATCTGCCATTAAGTTTTTCACTTTAAAGCAGGCATCTGGTAAAGCGAATGAACCATTAGCCTGTAGTGCATAATCGTGTGCGTTCATAATTACCCTTGTGCTTGCCTTAAAGTATTTTCCATTGATAACTGATAACTATATAGCAAAGCCAACGACGCTTCACAATATTAATGGTATTTAAAATCAAATAATTATCTGTTCAGACTAGCTGCTTAAATTAGTCTAAGGGCACACCACTGTCTTGTTTAATATGCTCTGTAACCATATAAGTACTTGTTTGTGCTATATCAGGCAGAGCACCTATTTTCTCAAGCACTAATCGGTAACTTTCAATGTCGGCAAAGCGGATTTTAAGCAAATAATCATAACCCCCTGCAATGAGATGGCATTCAACCACTTCCTTGATAGTAACCACTTCCTTTTTAAAGCCTTTAAAGCTTTCAGAGGTTGTTTTACTTAAAGTTACTTGCACAAAAGCCGTCATACCAAAATTAAGCTTACTCGCATTTAAAAAAGCGCCGTAACGCTCAATATAACCATCGTTTTCTAATCGCTTTACCCTATCTAAGCATGGACTAGCACTCAGGTTGACCTTTTTAGCCAGCTCTACGTTAGATATTCGCCCATCTCCTTGTAGCGTAGATAGTATTAGCTTATCGATACGATCTAAGGGTTTTATTTTGTATGAACTCATATTTACACTACTTAATTGTTATTTTTTTCGATATTGCCATATAAAAGATAGCAGAAAAACTAAAAACGCGAACTTTCCAGAGAAAGGTTCGCGTTTTATTCATTGCAACAAGGTTATTACTAACGTCGCGACTTAGTCTTCTTCAACCATAGTCATTAGTGATGTGTTACCACCAGATGCTGTGGTATCAATACTAATGGTTTTCTCGGTGATTAAACGCTGAATCAAGTTATCAAAATATTCAGAGCTAATGACCGGTAAAATAGCACCATGTCGCTGCGCTAATTTATCACTAACATAATGTTTACTATCACAGTTACTATCAACAACCACTCCAGATAACGCAGGGTGAGCTAACATAGTTTCTAAATGACAAAGTTTAGCCACTTGGAAAACATCTTTGCCAGCACCCGTGGCAATAAATTTATCTCTAAAAGCCAACGCCTCTTGATAGAATAAGTCTGAAACAACGGTAATTACCGTGTTACCTGTCGCTAGAGCCGTCACAATAGATTGCACCCAGAAGTGGAAGCTTACTTTTTCATCTGCATAGCAAATAATATTGCCGCGGTTTTCTAAGTAAATGATATTTGACTCACCTGTAGGGCCTGGTAATTCTTGTGGCTTTTTCAAACGCTTTTCAATATCAATTAACTGTGAACGAGACGCCGCTAACGTGCGGTTTAAATCATCGGCTAAATCGTCAACAATTTCTACATGCGCAATTTTAGCGAGTAACTGGCGGACACAAGAAATTCGCGTATTCAGCTCGGTAGATCGCCAGTCTTTTTCTGCCCAATTTGCTTTGTCCATTAAACGATTGGCTTCATGCTTTTCGCTCGCATCACCTGTTAAGCTTGCCATTTTAACGTCAGAGGAGTTAAAGGCATTACTATCTGGTGTTGATTTTTCTTTCACTAATCGTGTTAAATAGTTAGGGCCACCGGCTTTAGGACCTGTACCTGAAAGTCCGCGACCACCAAATGGTTGTACACCAACAATTGCGCCAATCATATTACGGTTAATATAAATGTTACCGGCGCGTGATAGTTTAGCTAGCTCAACAGCTCTATGCTCGATACGTGTGTGTATGCCCATAGTTAAGCCAAAACCAGTACCGTTAACTTTCTCTATCACACTTTCAATTTCATCGCCTTTAAAGCGCACTACATGGACACAAGGACCGAAAACTTCTTGTTGTAATACGCTAATATCATCAATTTCATATAGACGTGGTGCAAAGAAGAAATGACCATCTTCGTCAACCACTTCATCAGAAAACTCACATTTATATAATAATTTACCGTGAGACTTCATATATTCAGCATGTGCAGATAATGCTTCATGCGCTTTTTGATCAATCACCGGGCCTATATCTGTGCTTAATTTAGCGGGATTACCAACATGTAATTCAGCTAAAGCGCCTTGAAGCATGGTAATAACGTTATCAGCAATATCTTCTTGTAAAAACAGTACTCGAAGCGCTGAACAGCGCTGACCGGCACTTTGAAAGCCTGAAGAGATCACATCATCAACTACTTGCTCTGGCAAGGCAGTTGAGTCAACAATCATACAGTTTTGACCACCCGTTTCAGCAATTAGCGGGACTTGATCGCCGCCACGCTCTGCAAGTGTTTGAGAGATACGCGTACCTGTTTCTGTAGAGCCAGTAAACATAACTGTTTGAATACGGTTATCTGGAATAATGACTTTACCAACAGCACTACCACGGGCAATCACAGCTTGCACAACGTTTTCAGGTAAACCAACCGATTGCATCAGTTCAATGGTGCGTAGTGCAATTAAACCTGTTTGTTCTGCCGGTTTGGCTAATACAGTATTACCCGTAGCAATCGCTGCGGCTACTTGGCCTAAGAATATAGCCAATGGGAAGTTCCACGGGCTAATACATAACACCACACCGCGTGCTTCTAGACGCTCGTCTTCATTTAATTCAATGGCACGTGCTGCGTAGTAGCGACAAAAATCAACGGCTTCGCGCACTTCATCAATACCATCTTGTGCTACCTTGCCTGCTTCTTTAATACAAAGGGCAATCAGCTCATCCATATGGCGTTCTAAAATATCACCAATGCGACATAACAATGCTGCTCGCTCAGCAACAGGGGTTTTAGACCAAGTACTACAAGCGGTCTCTGCATTGTCGATCATCACACGCATTTCAGCTTCATTAGCATGTTGATGAAAACCAATAATCTCACTACGGTTTGCAGGGTTTCTTACGGCGCTAGCACCTTCTGGCACATCATTTTTATTCAATAAATGATCAACAAACCAGTTATCTAATGCGGCCTTTAATGGGGTGATCTCATTAACATCTGTTAAATCAAGGCCCTTTGAGTTATCACGACCTTCTTCGCCTTCACCTTGGTAAAGGTCAATCGGCATAATAATTTGATTGTTGTATTTAAATTTTAAACGTTGAGTTTTCTCTACTGGATCTTCTAGTAAAGATTCAACAGGTTGAGATTCATCAACAATTGCATTAACAAAAGATGAGTTAGCGCCATTTTCAAGTAGACGACGAACTAAGTAAGCAAGTAAATCTTCATGATGGCCAACCGGTGCATAAATTCGACACTGAATACTTTCTTCACGCACGATTTGATCATACAAAGAGTCCCCCATACCATGTAAACACTGGAACTCAAACCCAGCTTTATCATCACCAGCAAGTTCAACGATAGTTGCTGCTGTGTATGCATTATGGGTGGCAAACTGAGGGTAAATCGTGTCACGATATTCAAGTAACTTGTTTGCACAGGCATGATAAGAGACATCTGTTGATGACTTACGGGTAAATACAGGGAAATGACTCAAACCATCTTTTTGAGCATTTTTAATTTCGGTATCCCAGTAAGCACCTTTAACTAGGCGAACCATCATTTTACGGTCGGTGCGTAGTGTCAATTCACGTAACCAGTCAACAACAAAAATTGCACGCTTTTGGTACGCTTGTAATGCCAAACCAAAACCTTGCCAATCGCCTAAGTCGCTATCACTAAATACCGCTTCAATAATATCAAGTGAGATGTCTAAACGTTCAGACTCTTCTGCATCAACCGTTAGGCCAATATTGTATTGCTTTGCTTGTAAACATAGTGCTTTCAACTTTGGCACTATTTCTTCCATGACTCGACCTTTATGAGAGAACTCATAACGAGGGTGAATAGCTGATAGTTTAATTGAAATACCTGGTACTTTACGTGGGTTATTTTTACCCGAAGCGACAGCAACATTACCTATGGCAGTGATGGCATCTTGATAAGCTTTAAGGTACTTATCAGCATCAGCCATAGTTCGAGCGCCTTCGCCAAGCATATCATATGAATAAACATAACCTTGCTGCTCTTTAGAGGCAGCACGCTCAGTAGCCGCTTCAATGGTTTCACCCATGACAAACTGCTTACCCATTACTTTCATTGCGTAATTCATTGACTTACGAATTACTGGCTCACCTAAACGGCCAACAGTTTTCTTTAATAAACCAAAGTGGTCTTTTTTACGCTTGTCAGCATAATCAACCATAGAGCCGGTAAGTAATAAGCCCCAAGAAGAAGCATTAACAAACAATGAATCACTGGCACCTAGATGTGAACTCCACTGTCCCTGAGAAATCTTGTCACGAATAAGTTCATCTTGAGTATGCTTATCTGGTACACGTAAAAGTGCTTCAGCCAAACACATTAATACCACACCTTCCTCTGAAGACAGCGAGTACTCATTTAATAATGCATCAATGGCACCATTACCTTCTTGGTCTTGACGAATTTGTAAAACCATTTTACGGGCACGTTCCCAAGCACGGCTTCGGGCACTAACGTTTACTTCTGCTGCAGGTAAAATATGATCAACAGCAACATTTTCATCTATTCGATAGAATTCGCGAATTTTTTGTCGTATTGGGCAGTCGGAAATTAATGAACCAGTAAATAGCATGGTAGCTTCCTCAATAAACAAGCAGGTTAATTCCTGCTTTTAGTTATAGTCTTAATTGCAAATAATGAAAATAAAAGTGCAATTAAACGGTAAATTTATGGAAGAATTCTAAGTGAACAACAACAGAATGTGCTGGTTATTTTTGGCATTTTACCAATTAATATAGTGAAAAAATCGGATTTACCCATAGATTATTCCGAAAAGCTAGTTTAACAATAAAACTAAACCTTAATTTTACTTTGACATATATAGTGATAAGTATTTTGCGGAGACATAGGTTTAGCAAAGTAATAACCCTGTCTCTTATACACATCTCCGAGCCCACGAGACCGTACTAGATC
>OLII01000036.1_pt1 | contig 41666 bp, 33 predicted proteins | sample 1609481 | NCBI WGS metagenome assembly OLII01 (sample SAMN05416859, study PRJEB24817) | seawater metagenome | isolation source: Sea water | place: Canada:Atlantic | collected 2013-11 | reverse complement strand
TTTTCAAGCAGAAGACGGCATACGAGATCTAGTACGGTCTCGTGGGCTCGGGCGGCCATGATCAACTTGCCGGCACGTTCTTCGTCGATGCCGTCGATGTCGAGCAGGTCATCAATCGACTGCTCGGCCAGGTCTTCGCGGGTAACCACGCCGCGCACCGCCAGTTCCGCCGCCAGATCCTTGTCCATACCCTCAAGCGAGAGCAGGTCTTCGGCCGGATGGGCGTCTGCCAGTTTTTCCTCAGTAGCGATGGCTTTGGTCAACAGGCGGTCCTTGGCACGCGCGCGGAGTTCGTTGACGATCTCCTCGTCGAAGCCATCGATGTTGAGCATTTCTTCCAGCGGTACGTAGGCAATTTCTTCCAGGCTGGTGAAACCTTCGTCAACGAGAACCTGCGCCAGCTCTTCGTCGACTTCCAGCTCTTCGATGAAGTTACGCAGAATGTCGCCGGTTTCAGCTTGTTGCTTGGCCTGGATGTCCGACTCGGTCATCACGTTCAGGGTCCAGCCGGTCAACTGGCTGGCCAGACGTACGTTCTGACCACCACGGCCAATGGCTTGCGCCAGGTTGTCCGCGGCTACAGCGATGTCCATCGCGTGGGCATCTTCATCAACGATGATCGCCGCGACTTCTGCCGGCGACATGGCGTTGATGACAAACTGGGCCGGGTTGTCGTCCCACAGGACGATATCCACTCGCTCGCCGCCCAACTCGCCAGACACTGCCTGTACGCGCGAACCGCGCATACCGATGCAGGCGCCTTGCGGGTCGATGCGCTTGTCCTTGGAGCGGACAGCGATCTTGGCGCGAGAACCCGGGTCACGGGAAGCCGCCATGACCTCGATAAGGCCCTCGGCGATTTCCGGCACTTCGATGCGGAACAGTTCGATCAGCATCTGGGGCGCGGTACGCGACAGGATCAGCTGCGGGCCGCGGTTTTCGGTGCGGATTTCCTTGAGCAGTGCACGTACACGCACACCGACACGGAAAGTCTCGCGGGAGATGATGTCTTCACGGGCCAGCAGCGCTTCGGCATTGTTGCCCAGGTCGACGATCACGTTGTCACGGGTAACCTTCTTGACGGTACCCGAAATGATTTCGCCCAGACGCTCGCGATAGGCATCGACCACCTGTGCGCGCTCGGCTTCGCGGACCTTCTGCACGATGACCTGCTTGGCGGTCTGTGCAGCGATGCGGCCGAACTCGATGGACTCGATCTTCTCTTCGATGACATCGCCAACCTTGGCTTCAGGATGGGTTTCCTGAATCTTGCTTGGCCAGGTTTCGATCGCAGGATCGTCAAGATCCTCTTCCTCGACCACCGTCCAGCGACGGAAGGTCTCGTAGTTACCGGTGTGGCGGTTGATCTCCACACGCAGGTCGACTTCATCTTCGAAGCGCTTCTTGGTAGCAGTGGCCAGGGCCACTTCCAATGCTTCGAAAATCACGTCTGCCGGTACACCCTTTTCATTGGATACCGACTCAACAACCAGCAGTACTTCTTTGCTCATCGTACGCCTCGCCTTTCGCAAGCCATTGGGTCCGCACGAACTATCGGACCCGGCATGTCTCAGTCAAAACTGGGAATAATGTTGGCCTTGTCGATCATGTCGATCGGCAGAAGGAATTCGTGGTCATCTACCTGCACCACGACATCCTGCTCTTCCACACCGCGCAGAAGGCCCTGAAAATTACGTCGACCTTCGAAAGGCGAGCGCAGTTTAATCTTCACCTGCTCACCGACATACTTTGCAAACTGTTCAAGTGTGAACAGCGGGCGTTCCATGCCAGGAGAGGAAACTTCAAGGGTGTATTCAACGGAAATGGGATCTTCGACATCCAGAATGCCGCTGATCTGACGGCTGACGATGGCGCAGTCATCCACCAGCACACCGCCTTCTTTGTCGATATAAACGCGCAACATTGAGTGGCGGCCTTGAGCCGAAAACTCGATACCCCAGCATTCATAGCCTAGGGCCACGACCACCGGGGCCAACAAGGCCTGCAACTCTTCTAGCTTGCTCGACACCTGAACCCCCTTGTGCATGCTATGCAAATAAAAAATGGGCGAAGCGCCCATCCCTGATACGCCGGGTGAATACCGGCGCTGAGAACTGATCAGCTAACAAAAAGCCCCTGAAAAGGGGCTCTGCTGAAACTGGTTGCGGGGGCTGGATTTGAACCAACGACCTTCGGGTTATGAGCCCGACGAGCTACCAGACTGCTCCACCCCGCGTCAAAGCTGGGGCGAAAGTATACGACCGAACCCCGCGAGGGGTCAATCTAACCTCCACCTACAAGAAAGCCCGCTGTAGCGGGCTGTCTTGTTTCAATTGGTACCGAGAAGGGGACTCGAACCCCTACACCCTATGGGCACAACCACCTCAAGGTTGCGTGTCTACCAATTCCACCACCTCGGCAATATTACTTTGAAACCCGTTACTTCTGCTCTTGAGCTGGAGGGACATCGCCGGTGTTGCTGGCGGGTGCCTGTTGCTCCTGGAGCACCGGTACATCATCTGTTGCCGGTTTTTGCTGCTTCACTTCAAGTACCGCTGGATCTGGAAGCCCTACCTGAGTCAGCTGATGAGCTTTCTCTTTAGCAAAGTAACCTAACCCTAGGGCGGTTATGAAGAAACTGGCGGCAAGTATAGCAGTAAACTTACTAAGAAAGGTAGCAGAACCTTGGCTTCCGAACACAGTATTTGAAGCCCCTGCGCCGAAAGATGCACCTGCTTCCGCACCTTTACCCTGTTGCAGCAACACCAGCACTACCAAACCCAGTGCGCCCAACAGATGAAAAACTACTACGACTGTTTCCAGCATTTTTCAGTTTCCTGCGGCGCGACAAATTGCACCGAATTCGTCTGCGTTCAGGGAAGCTCCACCAATGAGCCCCCCATCGATATCCGGCATGCCGAACAGCTCAGCCGCATTGGCCGCCTTCACGCTGCCGCCGTATAGAAGCCGCACATTCATCGCGACCTCTGAATTCTTTGCCGCCAGTTGCTCACGAATGGCCTTGTGCACATCCTGAGCCTGTTGCGGGCTGGCCGTGAGGCCGGTGCCGATGGCCCATACAGGCTCATAGGCAATGATTGCACTGGCGAAGGCCTCAACACCGAATGCGTCGATGATGCTGCTCAACTGACGCCCTACAACCTCAAGCGTCTTGCCAGCTTCGCGCTCCTCCAGGGTTTCCCCTACACAGAGCACAGGCTTCAACCCGCAAGCCTGAGCCGCAGCGAACTTGCGATTCAGCACTTCGTCGCTTTCGCCCAGTATCTGGCGACGCTCCGAGTGCCCGATCAGCACCAGCTCACATCCCGCATCGACCAGCTGACTCGGAGCAACCTCACCGGTCAGCGCGCCTTGCTGGGGCTCTACCGCAGAATCCTGAGCACCCACGGCTATCGACTTGCCCTGCAACCCTTCAATCGCTTGATTGATGTACAGGCAGGGCGGGAACACCGCGACTTCAACACCGCTCGGCAGGGCTAGATTGCTCAAGCCCTTGATCAGCTCAGCGACGCTGGCGCGGGTACCGTGCATCTTCCAGTTACCAGCTACCATAGGGCGACGCATGCTGTACCTCGTCGGTCAAAGTGGGCGCAGATGTTACCCAACCCGATCACCACTGGCAAGCGCTAATCAGGCGCAAACTTCAGTTACCAGCTTTGCCAGTTCCTCGGCGTAGCCGCGCACCTGACTTTCGTCGTCACCTTCGACCATCACACGCACCAGTGGCTCTGTGCCGGACTTGCGCAGCAGCACGCGACCACGACCCGCCATGGCCTCGGTGACCCGCTCGCAGGCCTGTTTGACCGCCGGGTGCTCGACAGGGTCCACCTTGCTCTCGCCAAAGCGAACATTGATCAGCACCTGCGGGCATTTGCGCAGCGCCTGACGGGCCTGAGCCAGGGTTTCACCGCGACGCTTGAGTGCCATCAGCACCTGCAGGGCAGCGATGATCGCATCTCCTGTGGTGGTATGACTGAAGCACACCACGTGCCCGGAATTCTCGCCGCCGATGTTCCAGTCGCGCTCCAGCAGTTCGGCCATCACATAGCGGTCACCCACCTTGGCACGCACAAACGGTATCGAGAGCTCCTGCAAGGCCAGTTCGAGGCCCAGGTTGCTCATCAGCGTACCCACAACGCCACCATTGAGCTTGCCACGCTCCTGGAGGTCACGGGCAATGATGAACAGCAATTCGTCACCATCGACGATCGCGCCGGTATGGTCGACCATCAGCACCCGGTCACCGTCACCGTCGAACGCGATCCCCAGGTCGGCATGCCCTACCAGCACCGCCGCCTGAAGCGACTCGATATGGGTCGAACCGCAGTTCTCGTTGATGTTGAGGCCATCCGGCTGCGCTGCCAGCACCGTGACATCGGCGCCGAGCTCGCGAAACACGCTGGGGGCCACCTTGTACGTGGCGCCGTGGGCGCAGTCGACCACCAGCTTGAGGCCGGCGAAATCGGTACTGGTCGGCACGCTGCTCTTGCAGAACTCGATGTAGCGGCCGGCCGCGTCGTTGATGCGCGACACCTTGCCCAGCTTGCTCGACTCGACCACGGTCATGGGCTTGTCGAGCAACTCCTCGATCATCTGCTCCACATCGTCGGGCAGCTTGGTGCCCTGACCGGAGAAGAACTTGATGCCGTTGTCGTCATGCGGATTGTGCGACGCACTGATGACGATCCCGGCTTCGGCATGAAAGGTGCGGGTCAGGTAGGCGATGGCCGGCGTCGGCATCGGGCCGAGCAGCAGCACATCTGCGCCCGCCGCAGACAGACCGGCCTCAAGGGCCGACTCGAACATGTAGCCGGAGATACGCGTGTCCTTGCCTACGAGCACCCGGCAGGCGCCGAGCTTGCGAAAGGCCATGCCTGCGGCCCAACCGAGCTTGAGCATGAAATCCGGCGTGATCGGGTATTCGCCGACACGGCCACGAATGCCGTCGGTACCAAAATATTTTCTGCTCATAGTGAAATGCTCCGTCACTCTTATTCGGCGGCTTCAACCGCTGCAATCATCCGTACCACGTCGACGGTCTCGGCAACATCGTGAACCCGCAGGATGCTCGCACCCCGGGTCATCGCCAGCGCAGCAAGCGCCAGGCTGCCATAAAGCCGCTCACCGACCGGACGCTCCAGCGCCAGGCCGATCATGCTCTTGCGCGAAACGCCCACCAGGAGGGGACGGCCCAGGCGATAAAGGTCCTGCATATGCTTGAACAGGCTGAGGTTGTGCGCAAGCGTCTTGGCAAAACCAAAGCCCGGATCGAGCACAATCTTTTCGGCGCCGATACCCACCGAAGCACAGGCTGCCATGCGCTGCTCGAGAAACATCGCCACCTCGACGGTCACATCGTCGTAGTGCGGGTTGTTCTGCATGTCGCCGGGCTCGCCGCGCATGTGCATAAGGCAGACCGGCAAACCGGTGGCTGCAGCGGCATCCAGGGCGCCATCGCGGGTCAGCGAGCGCACATCGTTGATCAGCCCCGCGCCCAGGCGGGCAGTCTCGCGGATCACCGCCGGCGTCGAGGTATCTACCGAGATGATGACATCCAGCTCGCGACTGATCGCTTCGACAATGGGTGCAACCCGCTCGAGCTCTTCGAGAGCAGTGACCACGCGTGCACCTGGCCGGGTGGACTCCCCACCGACATCGACAAGCGTAGCACCGGCCGCCACCATCGCTTCGGCATGGCGCAAGGCCGCATCACGCTGGGTGAAGCGACCGCCGTCCGAGAAGGAATCAGGGGTTATGTTGAGGATACCCATCACATGGGTACGGGAAAGGTCGAGAACCCGGTTGCCGCAAGGCAACCGGGTCGGGTACTGCTGTGAAGTCATGTCAACCCTTAGAGCTGCGCCGCCGGACCACCGATCGGGGACTCGGGGCGATCACCTTGCGTGGCAGAGGTGCCCGAAGTGCCCGAACCACCTTCCCAGTCACGTGGCTCACGCGGCTCGCGACCGGCCATGATGTCGTCGATCTGGTCGGCATCGATGGTCTCGTACTTCATCAGCGCATCGGCCATGGCATCGAGCTTGTCACGGTTTTCGGTGAGGATCTGCTTGGCAGTGGCATAGCACTGGTCGATGATGCTGCGCACCTCGGAGTCGATCAACTTGGCCGTCTCGCCCGAAACGCTGGCGTGCTGGGAACCGGCACTGCGGCCCAGGAACACCTCGCCTTCTTCTTCGGCGTACATCAGCGGGCCGAGTTTTTCCGACAAGCCCCACTTGGTGACCATGTTGCGAGCGATCTGGCTGGCCCGCATGATGTCGTTGGAGGCACCCGTGGTAACGCCATCGAAGCCAAGGGTCATTTCCTCGGCGATACGACCACCGTACAACGAGCAGATCTGACTGATCAGCGCACGCTTGGACAGGCTGTAGCGGTCCTCTTCCGGCAGGAACATGGTCACGCCCAGGGCGCGACCGCGCGGAATGATCGAGACCTTGTACACCGGGTCGTGCTCGGGCACCACGCGACCGACGATGGCATGACCCGCCTCGTGGTAAGCGGTGTTCTGCTTCTCTTTCTCGGACATGACCATCGACTTGCGCTCGGCGCCCATCATGATCTTGTCCTTGGCCAGCTCGAACTCCTTCATCTCGACCACACGCTTGCCGCCGCGCGCAGCGAACAGCGACGCCTCGTTGACCAGGTTGGCCAGGTCGGCACCGGAGAAGCCGGGCGTACCACGGGCGATTACGGCAGGGTTCACGTTGTCGCCGATCGGCGTCTTGCGCATGTGCACCTTGAGAATCTGCTCGCGACCACGGATGTCGGGCAGGCCCACGACCACTTGGCGGTCGAAACGGCCTGGACGCAGCAACGCAGGGTCAAGCACGTCCGGACGGTTGGTAGCGGCGATCACGATGATGCCGTCGTTCATTTCGAAGCCGTCCATCTCCACCAGCAACTGGTTGAGGGTCTGCTCGCGCTCGTCATGACCACCGCCCATGCCGGCGCCACGGTGGCGACCGACGGCGTCGATTTCGTCGATGAAGATGATGCACGGTGCGTGCTTCTTGGCCTGCTCGAACATGTCACGTACACGGCTGGCACCGACACCCACGAACATTTCAACGAAGTCGGAACCGGAAATGGTGAAGAACGGCACCTTGGCCTCACCCGCAATGGCCTTGGCCAGCAGGGTCTTACCGGTACCGGGCGGGCCGACCATCAGCACGCCGCGCGGAATACGACCGCCCAGGCGCTGGAACTTGCCTGGATCACGCAGGAACTCGACCAGCTCGCCAACCTCTTCCTTGGCTTCGTCGCAACCTGCGACGTCGGCCAGGGTGGTCTTGACCTGGTCTTCGGAGAGCAGGCGCGCCTTGCTCTTGCCGAAACTCATCGGGCCACCCTTGCCACCGGCACCGCCCTGCATCTGGCGCATGAAGAACATGAACACGGCGATGATGACCAGGATCGGGAAGCTGGCGACCAGCAACTGGGTCCAGATGCTTTGTTGTTCAGGCTGCTTGCCTTCGACCACGACGTGGTTGTCGACCAGGTCGCCGATCAGGCCGTTGTCGGCGATCGCGGGACGCACGGTCTTGAAGCTGTCGCCGTCGGTACGCTTACCAATGATGACTGCACCGTCGACCGTCACACGCTCGACCTTGCCATCCTTGACCTGCTGAATGAAGTCGGAATAGTTGAGGGTCTGCGGCTCGTTCGGGCTGGAGAAGTTGTTCATCACGGTCACCAGGACCGCGGCGATGATCAACCACAGGATCAGATTCTTTGCCATGTCGTTCAATTAGCTACCCTCTGAGGCAGGCCTTAGGCGCAGCCGTGCCTCGCATGATAATCACCGGCTTAACTTACTACATTACCTACATGTCTGCAGGCGCCGTCTGTAACCCTTTGTGAAACCTAGACTACACGATGTTCATCCAGGTCAGGCAGGACATCCGATTGGAAATAGCTATCGGATACCCTGGAAGCTGCCGGCCTGAAGCCCTACTCGCCCTTGTAGCCACGCCCCAGCATGTACTGCTCGCGGGAGCGATCGCGTGAAGAATCGGGCTTGAGCATCTGCACCTTGTCGAATTTCTTGCGGGCGTCCTTGAGGTAGACGTCAAACCCCTCGCCCTGAAAGATCTTGATCAGAAAATCGCCACCCGGCTTGAGTACCCGGGTTGCCAGATCAAGGGCCAGCTCGCACAGGAACATGGCCTTGGGCATATCCACAGCGGGCGTACCACTCATATTGGGGGCCATATCGGAAATCACAAGGTCTACGTGCGAATTACCGACCGCCTCGAGAATCTGCGCCAGCACTTCATCCTGGGTAAAGTCGCCCTGGATGAAGGTAACGTCGGGAATACTGTCCATTTCGAGGATGTCCGAGGCAATCAGACGCCCCTGACCGCCAATCAGACGACTGGTCACCTGCGACCAGCCACCGGGCGCCGCGCCCAGATCGATCACGCTCATGCCCGGGCGGATCAAACGGTACTTTTCCTGGATTTCGAGCAATTTGTAGCTCGCGCGCGAGCGATATCCGTCCTTTTGCGCCTTTTTGACGTAAGGATCGTTGAAGTGTTCTTTCAGCCAGCCAAGGCTTGTCTTGGAACGCGCCACTGGGCACCTCGATGATAAGGGTCGTGATTAACTGGGCGGATCCACGGGCCCTCGGGTAAAATGGCCGCCATTTTTACAGAATCTAGACAAAGGGTCAGATTATGCCGCTCAATAACGAGCAGAAGAAACAGTACAAATCCATTGGCCACGATCTGAAACCAGTTCTGATTGTGGCAGGCAACGGCCTGACTGAAGGGGTTATCGCCGAACTCGAGCGCGCCCTGGCCGATCACGAACTGATCAAGGTAGAGATCCGCTCGGAAGACCGCGAAGAACGTGCCGCCGCCATTGCCGCACTGTGCAAGGCCGGTCGCGCCGAACTGGTGCAGACCATCGGCAAGAAGGCACTGATCTATCGCCGCAACCCGCAGCCCAACAAGCAACTGTCGAACATCCACCGCTACAAGTGATGTTCGCGCCGTTCAGTGGCGCGCCTTGCGCGCCCTGCCCGGCGGCGGCTGCAGCACCAGCAGCAAACCGCTGAGGCCCAGCACCAGGTAGCAGAACAGCTGCCAACGCAACTGCCCCGCCCCGCCAACCCGCAAGACGAAATACATCACGCACGCCGCCACTGCCATCAGCAGCAGCTGCCCACGCATGTCTCGCCACAGGCTGGCCATCCCTTCGGCCTGAATCAGCACCAGCACCTGCACGCCGCAACCCACCGCCGCAAAGGCGACCAGCAGCGACGCGGCCAGCACGCCAAAATCTTCGATCAACAGCGGCGCCAGGCCAATCTGGCCCAGCACCGGCAGTACTGCAAAATGCAGCATCCACACGCCGCCGACCCAGAGCACCTGGGCCAGCTGCCAGATCACTGCCGACGCGGCAAAGCCGCGCGGGCGATCAAATGTGACGGACTTCGACAATCTCGTACTCGACTGTGCCGCTCGGCGTCTTGATCACCACAGTGTCACCCTCTTCCTTGCCAATGATGGCGCGGGCGATCGGAGCACCGACCGAGAGCTTGCCGTTCTTGACGTCCGCTTCGTCTTCACCAACGATCTGGTAGGTCACCTGATCGCCGGTTTCGGTGTTTTCAAGGTCCACGGTGGTGCCGAAAATCACCTTGCCGGTGTGGGCAATGGTGGTGACGTCGATCACTACCGCGTTCTGCAGGCGGCCTTCGATATCGCGGATACGCGCCTCGACCATGCCCTGTTCTTCACGGGCAGCGTGGTACTCGGCGTTTTCCTTGAGATCGCCCAGCTCGCGGGCTTCGCCAATCGCCTGGCTCAGGCGCGGGCGCTCGGTCTTGCTCAGGAAGAGATGCTCTTCCTCCAGGGCGCGAGCGCCCTGAACGGTCATCGGGTATTTGGTAATACTCATGCTTTGAGTCCTGCATGCAGATCCTGCAAGCGACGTACGGTTTTTTCCGGACCGAACTTCAGCGCTTCGCAGATGGCTTCACCGGCCGCAATGGTCGTGGTGCAGTAGATCTTGTGCTGCAACGCATTGCGACGAATCGAGTAGGAGTCGGCAATCGACTGGCGACCTTCGGTGGTGTTGATGATCAGCGACACTTCGTCGTTCTTGATCATGTCGACCACGTGCGGACGACCTTCGGTCACCTTGTTCACGCGACGCACTTTCAGGCCTGCCGCCTCGATGATCTTGGCGGTACCGGCCGTGGCAACCACTTCGAAGCCCAGGTTGATCAGGTCGCGGGCAACGCCAGCCACCTGCGGCTTGTCGTCGTCACGCACGCTGATGAACGCGGTGCCGCCGGTCGGCAGCACTTCGCTGGCGCCCATCTGGGCCTTGGCGAAGGCTTCGCCGAAGGTGTCGCCGACACCCATGACTTCACCGGTGGACTTCATTTCAGGGCCGAGGATCGGATCGACGCCCGGGAACTTCGCGAACGGGAACACCGCTTCCTTCACGCTGTAGAAGTTCGGAATGATTTCCTGGGTGAAACCGATCTCTTTCAGGGTCTTGCCGGCCATGACGCGAGCCGCAATCATCGCCAGCGAGGTGCCGATGCACTTGGACACGAACGGCACGGTACGCGAAGCACGCGGGTTGACCTCGATCACGTAGATCTTGTCGCCCTGCAGCGCCAACTGCACGTTCATCAGGCCGACAACGCCCAGCTCCAGTGCCATCTTCTTGACCTGGTCGCGCACTTCGTCCTGCACGTGGGCAGGCAGCGAGTACGGCGGCAGCGAGCATGCCGAGTCACCGGAGTGAACACCGGCCTGCTCGATGTGCTGCATGATCGCGCCGATCACAACGTCGGTGCCGTCGCAGACCGCATCCACGTCCATCTCGATGGCGCAGTTGAGGAAGTGGTCCAGCAGCACAGGGCTGTCGTTGGACACTTGCACCGCTTCACGCAGGTAGCGCTTGAGTTCGTCCAGTTCGTAGACAATCTCCATCGCACGGCCGCCCAGTACGTAGGACGGGCGCACCACCAGCGGGTAACCGATGACGCCGGCGGCACGAATCGCTTCGTCTTCGCTGCGCACGGTGGCGTTTGGCGGCTGCAGCAGGTTCAGGCGCTGAACCATCTGCTGGAAGCGCTCACGGTCTTCGGCACGGTCGATGGAGTCCGGGCTGGTACCGATGATCGGTACGCCGGCTTCTTCCAGGGCACGGGCCAGTTTCAGCGGAGTCTGGCCGCCGTAGTGCACGATGACGCCCTTCGGCTTCTCGACACGCACCACTTCCAGCACGTCTTCCAGGGTCAGCGGCTCGAAGTACAGGCGGTCGGAGGTATCGTAGTCGGTGGAGACGGTTTCCGGGTTGCAGTTGACCATGATGGTCTCGTAGCCGTCTTCACGCAGGGCCAGTGCCGCATGGACGCAGCAGTAGTCGAACTCGATGCCCTGGCCGATACGGTTGGGGCCGCCACCCAGGATCATGATCTTGTCGCGGGTCGACGGGTTGGCCTCGCACTCTTCCTCGTAGGTGGAGTACAGATAGGCGGTGTCGGTGGCGAACTCGGCAGCGCAGGTATCGACGCGCTTGTAGACCGGGAAGATCTCGAGCTTGTGACGGTGACGACGCAGGTTCTTGTCGGTGATGCCCAGCAGCTTGGCCAGGCGCTGGTCAGAGAAGCCCTTGCGCTTGAGGCGCAGCATCAGTGCCTTGTCGATATCGGCCAGGCCCAGGGTCTTGACCTTCTCTTCTTCCTTGATCAGGTCTTCCATCTGCACCAGGAACCAGCGGTCGATCATGGTCAGGGCGAAGATTTCATCCACGCTCATGCCCGAACGCATGGCGTCGGCCACATACCAGATACGCTCGGCGCCCGGCACGGTCAGCTCGCGCTTGAGGATGCTGGCAGCTTCCGGGCTGGCCAGGTCGACTTTCGGGTCCAGCCCGCATACACCGACTTCCAGGCCGCGCAGGGCTTTCTGCAGCGACTCCTGGAAGGTGCGGCCGATAGCCATGACTTCACCCACGGATTTCATCTGGGTGGTCAGGCGGGCATCGGCTTTCGGGAATTTTTCGAAGGCAAAGCGTGGCAGCTTGGTGACGACGTAGTCGATCGACGGCTCGAACGAGGCCGGCGTGCGACCACCGGTGATGTCGTTCTGCAGTTCGTCGAGGGTGTAGCCAACAGCCAGCTTGGCGGCGATCTTGGCGATCGGGAAGCCGGTGGCTTTCGAGGCCAGGGCCGAGGAACGCGAAACCCGCGGGTTCATCTCGATCACGACCATGCGGCCAGTGTCCGGGCAGATACCGAACTGCACGTTGGAGCCGCCGGTTTCGACACCGATTTCACGCAGCACCGCCAGCGAGGCGTTGCGCATGATCTGGTATTCCTTGTCGGTCAGGGTCTGTGCCGGTGCGACGGTGATCGAGTCACCGGTGTGCACGCCCATCGGGTCGAAGTTCTCGATGGAGCAGACAATGATGCAGTTGTCCTTTTTGTCGCGGACCACTTCCATCTCGTACTCTTTCCAGCCGATCAGCGATTCGTCGATCAGCAGTTCCTTGGTTGGCGACAGGTCCAGACCACGGGCGCAGATTTCTTCGAATTCTTCACGGTTGTAGGCGATGCCGCCACCGGTGCCGCCCATGGTGAAGGACGGACGGATGATGCACGGGAAGCCCAGCTTCTCGAGCACCGCATTGGCCTCTTCCATGCTGTGGGCGATACCCGAGCGCGGGCATTCCAGGCCGATGGCCTTCATGGCCTTGTCGAAACGCGAGCGGTCTTCGGCCTTGTCGATGGTGTCGGCGTTGGCACCGATCATTTCCACGCCGAATTTTTCCAGGACGCCTTCGCGCTCCAGGTCCAGTGCGCAGTTCAGCGCGGTCTGGCCGCCCATGGTCGGCAGCAGCGCGTCAGGGCGCTCCTTCTCGATGATCTTGGCCACCGACTGCCACTTGATCGGCTCGATGTAGGTGGCGTCGGCCATGGCCGGGTCGGTCATGATGGTGGCCGGGTTGGAGTTCACCAGGATGACGCGAAAACCCTCCTCGCGCAGGGCCTTGCAGGCCTGGGCGCCGGAGTAGTCGAATTCGCAGGCCTGGCCGATCACGATCGGGCCGGCGCCGAGAATCAGGATGCTTTTGATGTCTGTACGTTTTGGCATGGGTTGTCACTCAAATCCGCGGGTCAGTGGGCAAGCTGTGTCGAACAATCCACTCGAGGAGCGCCTGAACGCGGCCTGTGCCGGTTCAGGGCTGCCTCCGGGGGTGCTCAGCGGCGCTTGGCCATGGCATCGATGAAACGATCAAACAGTGGCGCGACGTCGGTCGGGCCCGGGCTCGCCTCAGGGTGACCCTGGAAGCTGAAGGCGCTCTTGTCGGTGCGCTCGATGCCCTGCAGGGTACCGTCGAACAGCGACTTGTGGATGGCGCGCACGTTGCCTGGCAGGGTCGCTTCATCTACCGCGAAACCGTGGTTCTGGCTGGTGATCATCACCACGCCGGTGTCCAGGTCCTGGACCGGGTGGTTGGCACCGTGGTGACCATGACCCATCTTGACGGTCTTGGCACCGGAGGCCAGGGCCAGCAGCTGGTGGCCCAGGCAGATACCGAACACCGGCACTTCGGTTTCGAGGATTTCGCGGATCGCCTGGATCGCGTAGTCGCAAGGCTCGGGGTCGCCCGGGCCGTTGGACAGGAACACGCCATCGGGGTTGAGCGCGAGCACTTCGCTGGCCGGGGTTTGCGCCGGCACCACGGTGACGCGGCAGCCGCGCTCTACCAGCATGCGCAGGATGTTCAGCTTGACGCCATAGTCGTAGGCCACGACGTGGTACGGCAGCTCGGCGGCGTCGATGGTCGGGTGGCTGTCGGTCTTCAGGTTCCACACGCTGGAGCGCCACTCGTAGCGGCTCTTGGTGCTGACGACCTTGGCCAGGTCCATGCCCTTCAGGCCTGGGAAGCCGCGCGCGGCTGCGATGGCCGCCTCTTCAGAAATGTTGTCGCCAGCCAGGATGCAGCCGTTCTGCGCGCCCTTCTCACGCAGGATGCGGGTCAGGCGACGGGTGTCGATACCGGCAATGGCCACCACATTGTTGGCCTTGAGGTAATCGGACAGCGACATCGTGTTGCGCCAGTTGCTGGCGATCAGCGGCAGGTCACGGATGACCAGGCCGGCCGACCAGACCCGATCGGACTCGGCGTCTTCCGGCGTGGTGCCGGTGTTGCCGATGTGCGGGTAGGTCAGGGTAACGATCTGCTGCGAGTAAGAAGGGTCAGTCAGGATTTCCTGATAGCCGGTCATTGCGGTGTTGAACACCACCTCACCAACGGTCTGACCGTCGGCTCCAATGGCCTCACCGCGAAAAATGCTGCCATCGGCAAGGGCGAGTATGGCTGGCTTAGTCAAGAAGACCTCCCAAAAATAAAGCCTGAAGGGGCGATCGCAGGTTGCAAAAAAGCGGAATGACGTATAGACACGTCACCCCGCTTTCTTCGTCGAATTATCTGCGCGCTTTTAGTGGACACACTAAAGCTGTAGCTTACAGAAAAAGGCTTTTTCGGTCTACCACTGATGTGCCTGAAAGGCATGGGAATGCGACAGAAAGTCGCTTGTTTCAAACGCTCGGCCAGGGAGGCCGGCGAAGGGGCCGCATGGCAGCCCCTGGTGCAGCGATCAACGCAGGTCGAGCACGTCCTGCATGTCGTACAGGCCCGGCGCACGCCCATCCAGCCACAGCGCGGCACGTACCGCACCCTTGGCGAAGGTCATGCGGCTGGAGGCCTTGTGGGTGATCTCCAGGCGCTCGCCGTCAGCGGCGAACAGCACGGTGTGGTCACCCACCACGTCACCGGCACGCACGGTGGCAAAGCCGATGGTCTTGCGGTCCCGCGCACCGGTCTGGCCTTCCCGGCCATACACGGCCACTTCCTGCAGGTCACGGCCAAGTGCATTGGCCACCACCTCCCCCATGCGCAGCGCGGTACCCGACGGCGCATCCACCTTGTGACGGTGATGGGCCTCGATGATCTCGATGTCCACATCGTCGCCCAGCACGCGCGCCGCCATGTCCAGCAGCTTCAGGCTGAGGTTGACGCCAACGCTGAAGTTGGCGGCAAACACGATAGGGATGTCCTTGCCCGCCTCGGCCAGCAGTTGCTTCTCTTCAACACTGAAACCGGTGGTGCCGATGACCATCGCCTTGCCCGCCTTGCGGCAGAACGCCAGGTTCTTCAAGGTCACCGAAGGATGGGTGAAGTCGATCAGCACATCGAACTCGTCGACCACCCGATCCAGATCACCCGACAGCGGCACACCAATACGCCCCAGCGCCGCCAGCTCGCCGGCGTCGGCCCCGACCAGCGTACTGTCCGGACGATCCACGGCGGCGGTCAGGCCCGCCCCCGGCGTCTGCTGCACTGCCTCGATCAGGGTCTTGCCCATCCGCCCTGCCGCGCCCATTACCGCTATACGTCGCATGCCCTGTTCCTTCTTACAGATCGCCGAAGAAGCGCTTCACGCCTTCGAACCAGCCATTGGCCTTGGGAGAATGGCAGCTGTCGCCATCCAGCGAAACACGCAACTCTTCGAGCAGCTCACGCTGACGACGGCTCAGGTTGACCGGCGTTTCTACCGCCACCCGGCACATCAGGTCGCCCGCACCACCGCCACGCACCGGCGCAACGCCCTTGCCGCGCAGACGGAACTGCTTGCCGGTCTGGGTCCCCTCGGGGATCTTCAGCTTGACCCGGCCATCGAGGGTCGGCACTTCCAGCTCGCCACCCAGCGCCGCATCGGTGTAGCTGATCGGCACTTCGCAGTACAGGTGCTTGCCGTCGCGCTGGAAGATCGGGTGCTCGCGCACATTGATCACCACGTACAGGTCGCCGGTCGGGCCACCCTGGGAACCTGCCTCGCCTTCGCCCGACAGGCGAATGCGGTCACCGGTATCGACGCCGGCCGGCACCTTGACCGAGAGGGTCTTGTACTCTTCGACACGGCCTTCGCCATGGCACGAATCGCACGGGTCGGTGATGATCTTGCCCTGGCCGTGACAGCGCGGGCAGGTCTGCTGCACCGAGAAGAAGCCCTGCTGCATGCGCACCTGGCCAATACCGCCACAGGTCGGGCAGGTCGAAGGCGACGAGCCCTTCTTGGCACCCGAGCCATCGCACGGTGCGCAGTTGACCAGCGTCGGCACACGGATGTTGACCGTGGTGCCGCGCACGGCCTCCTCCAGGTTCAGCTCGAGGGTGTAGCGCAGGTCGCTGCCACGCTGAGCGCCACCGCGACCACCGCCCCGGCCACCGCCGAAGAAGTCGCTGAACACATCACCGAAGATGTCGGAGAAGTTGGCGCCACCGAAACCGGCACCGCCGCCACCCATGCTCGGGTCGACACCGGCATGGCCATACTGATCATACGCAGCACGCTTGCTGGCATCGGAGAGCACTTCGTAAGCCTCGTTGGCTTCCTTGAACAGCTCTTCCGAGGCCTTGTCATCAGGATTACGGTCCGGGTGGTGCTTCATCGCCAGGCGACGATAGGCCTTCTTCAGGTCGGCCTCGCTCGAGCCGCGCTCGACTCCCAGAACCTCGTAATAGTCACGCTTTGCCATAATTCTTTGCACTCTTGAGGACGTTCGGCATACCTCGGCGCATACCGCGCTGTGCCGCCAGCATTCAAGCGCGCTCGAATGCTGTAAAAATTCGGGTATTCCAGACACGCCAACGCGGGAGCAAGCCCCCGCGCGGCGACATCCTACCAGTCACTGCCGAACAGCAGTCAACCGGGCGACAACCTGTAGCTATTACTTGTTGTCTTTTACTTCTTCGAACTCAGCGTCGACCACGTCGTCGTGCTTGGGCTCTTCAGCTTCTGGCTGAGCACCGCCCTGAGGCTGTTCGGCCTGCTCGGCGTACATCTTCTGAGCCACTGGCGCGGAGACCTTCGACAGCTCTTCGACCTTGGCTTCGATGGCAGCCTTGTCGTCGCCTTTGACAGCGGCTTCCAGGGCGACAACGGCAGCTTCGATAGCAGCCTTCTCGTCCGCGGTTACCTTGTCACCAGCGTCGGCGACCATCTTGCGGGTCGAGTGAACCAGCGCGTCACCCTGGTTGCGGGCAGCGGCCAGCTCTTCGAACTTGCGGTCTTCCTCGGCGTTGACTTCAGCGTCACGCACCATCTGCTGAATTTCTTCCTCGGACAGACCCGAGTTGGCCTTGATCACGATCGACTGCTGCTTGCCGGTCGCCTTGTCCTTGGCACCTACGTGCAGGATGCCGTTGGCGTCGATATCGAAGGTCACTTCGATTTGCGGTACGCCACGTGGTGCTGGCGGAATCTCGGCCAGGTCGAATTTACCCAGCGACTTGTTCTGCGCAGCTTGCTTGCGCTCGCCCTGCAGCACGTGAATGGTCACGGCGCCCTGGTTGTCGTCGGCCGTCGAGAACACCTGCGACTTCTTGGTCGGGATGGTGGTGTTCTTCTCGATCAGCGCAGTCATCACGCCACCCATGGTTTCGATACCCAGGGTCAGCGGGCTGACGTCCAGCAGCAGCACGTCTTTCACGTCACCAGCCAGTACGGCGCCCTGAATGGCAGCACCCATGGCGACAGCTTCGTCAGGGTTCACGTCCTTACGTGCTTCCTTGCCGAAGAAGTCGGTCACCAGCTTCTGCACCAGTGGCATACGGGTCTGACCGCCGACCAGGATCACGTCGTTGATCTTGCTCACGTCGATACCGGCGTCTTTCAGCGCGATGCGGCATGGCTCGATGGTGCGCTGAACCAGGTCTTCGACCAGCGATTCCAGCTTGGCGCGGGAAATCTTCACGTTCAGGTGCTTAGGACCGGTGGCGTCTGCAGTGATGTACGGCAGGTTCACGTCGGTCTGCTGGCTCGAGGACAGCTCGATCTTGGCTTTTTCGGCAGCTTCTTTCAGGCGCTGCATGGCCAGCGGGTCACCCTTGAGGTTCATGCCGCTTTCTTTCTTGAATTCGTCGACGAGGTAGTCGATCAGACGAATATCGAAGTCTTCACCACCCAGGAAGGTGTCGCCGTTGGTAGCCAGTACTTCGAACTGGTGCTCGCCGTCGACTTCAGCGATCTCGATCACCGACACGTCGAAGGTACCGCCACCCAGGTCGTAGACGATCACGGTGTGATCACCCTTGGCCTTGTCCATACCGTAGGCCAGTGCGGCTGCGGTCGGTTCGTTGATGATGCGCTTGACGTCCAGACCGGCAATGCGACCGGCGTCCTTGGTAGCCTGACGCTGGCTGTCGTTGAAGTAGGCAGGTACGGTGATGACCGCTTCGGTCACTGCCTCGCCGAGATAGTCTTCGGCGGTTTTCTTCATCTTTTTCAGAATTTCGGCCGAGATCTGAGGCGGAGCCATCTTCTGGCCGTTCACTTCCACCCAGGCGTCGTTGTTGTCAGCCTTGACGATCTTGTAAGGGACCATCTGAATGTCTTTCTGAACGACTTCTTCGTCAAAACGACGGCCGATCAGACGCTTTACCGCGTACAGGGTGTTGTGCGGGTTGGTCACCGCCTGACGCTTGGCCGACTGGCCGACCAGGATCTCGCCGTCATTGGCGTAGGCAATGATCGAAGGGGTGGTACGAGCGCCTTCGGCGTTCTCGATGACCTTGACGTTGCCGTTTTCCAGAATGGAGACACAGGAGTTGGTGGTCCCCAGGTCGATACCGATAATTTTGCCCATGTTAACTCTCCCGAAACTTTGGATTTGGTTGCCGCAGCGGTGGTTGCCAACTGCGGTAGCACTTAAACGCTTGACACTTAAATGGGGGCCGCCAGGCTAATTTCAAGCCTTCTCGTCAATCGAGGGCGAAACCGGAGCCGGAGCCTTGCTGACCACGACCATGGCCGGGCGCAGCAGACGCCCATTGAGCTGGTAGCCCTTCTGGAACACCTTGAGCACGCTGTTGGGCTCGACGTCCGCACTCTCCTGCATGGCCATGGCCTGGTGCAGTTCGGCGTTGAACGGTTCGCCGTGCGGGTCGATCGCCTCGAGGTTGTAGCGCTTGAGGGTGTCGTGGAACATCTTCAGGGTCAGCTCGATGCCTTCACGCATCGGGCGGATGCTCTCGTCTTCGGCGCTGGACAGCTCCAGGCCGCGCTCAAGGCTGTCGATCACCGGCAACAGGTCACCAGCGAATTTCTCAAGGGCGAACTTGTGCGCCTTCTCGACATCCTGCTCGGCGCGACGGCGCACGTTCTGAAGGTCTGCGGCGGTGCGCAGGGATTGATCCTGGGCCGCCGCCAGTTGCTCTTCGAGCACCTGCACGCGCGTGCTCAGCTCATCGCCGGCCGCCTCGGCGTTCAGATTCTGTTCATCCAGCGTCTGTTCGTCAGCCATAAAATCTCTCCTTTGCAATTTCGTCAGCGAACTTACTCGCACGTCTGCCGGCTATATGGGGTCTGAAAATGCAGCTTCAAGGGCTGATGAACAGTCAGCAGCATTACCCTCATAACCCCTTGCGATCAAAACCCTTACCGAGCAACCGAATCAAACTAAGCACAAGCATTGTCAGGCGATTTCAAAACACTGTATAAATAACCAGACCTTACGCCTGGGAGCCGCCCCAATGCTGGTGCATCTTTCCGTACACAACTACGCCATCGTCGAACACCTGGACCTCGAACTCGCCCGCGGGATGAGCGTCATCACCGGTGAAACCGGGGCCGGCAAATCGATCATGCTCGACGCCCTCGGCCTCACCCTGGGTGATCGCGCCGACAGCGGCGTGGTGCGCCCCGGGGCAGACAAGGCCGACATCCTGGCCACCTTCGACCTGAGCGACATTCCCGAGGCCCGCACCTGGCTGGCCGAGCGCGACCTGGACACCGACGGCCCGTGCATACTGCGCCGGGTGATCACCGCCGAAGGCCGCAGCCGCGGCTATATAAACGGCACGCCTTGCCCGCTGGGCGACCTCAAGGCCCTGGGCGAGCTGCTGATCGATATCCACAGCCAGCACGAACACCAGTCGCTGCTGAAGACCGACACCCATCGCCGCCTGCTCGACGAGTACGCCGGCGCCACCGACCTTGCACGCCAGGTGCAGCTGGCGGCGCAGCGCTGGCGGCAGACCCGCCAGGAGCTCGAGCGGCTGAGCAACTCCGGGGACGAACAGCGCGCGCAGCACCAGTTGCTCAGCTATCAGCTCGAAGAGCTGGAAAACCTCAACCTGGGCGAAAACGAACTTGAGCTGCTGGAACAGGAACACAAGAACCTGACCAATGCAGAGGCCCTGTTCGGTATCTGCCGCCAGGTCATCGACCATTGCAGCGAGAGCGACTCGGGCAATGTGCTCAGTGCGCTGACCGTCAGCCTCAATCGCCTGACCGCCGTACAGAATGCCCCCAAGGCGCTGGCCGAGGCGGCCAACATGATCGCCAGTGCGCAGATTCAGGTAGAAGAAGCAGTGGGCGAGCTCAACCGCTTCCTCGACCATTTCGACGCCGACCCCGCGCGGCTGCAGCAGCTGGAAGAACGTCTCGACGCCCTGTACACCCTGGCGCGCAAACACCGCGTGCACCCCAGCGAGCTGGCCGACCTGCAGCAACGCTTGATGGAGGAGCTCGAAGGCCTCAACGCCAACGACGAGTCCATTGCCCGACTGGGTGACGAACTTGCCGCCTTTGCCCGCCATTACCAGGAAAAGGCCTCGGAGCTGAGCCGCCTGCGCCAGCAGGCCGCGACCCAGCTGGCTGGCGCGGTGGAGCTTGAGATTCAGCGCCTGGGCATGCCTGGCGGACGCTTCAGCATCGAACTTCGCCCCAACAGTGGCGAAGACTTGTTGCCCCAGGGCCTGGAGCAGGTCGAACTGCTGGTCAGCGCCAACCCCGGCCAGCCGCTCAAGGCACTGGCCAAGGTGGCTTCCGGGGGTGAATTGTCACGGATCAGCCTGGCGATCCAGGTCATTACCGCTCAGACCTCGCGCATTCCAACCCTGGTGTTCGACGAAGTCGACGTGGGTATCGGGGGCCCGACTGCGGAAATCGTGGGGCAGCTGTTGCGTCGCCTGGGCGAGCGTGGGCAGGTATTGACGGTCACCCACCTGCCGCAGGTAGCCGCGCAGGGCCACCATCACCTGTTCGTGCACAAGGTGCGCAACAGCGATGCGACCCATACGGCGGTGGCGAGCCTGGGCAAACGCGAGCGGGTCGAAGAGGTGGCGCGCATGCTGGGCGGCATCGACCTGACCAAGGAATCGCTGGCGCATGCCAGAAAGATGGTCGTCACCAGCAAAGCCTGACTGCCCCCGCAGGAGCCGGCCTTGCCGGCGTACAACATTACAGCCCCCACAAAGCACGAAGGCGACCCCAGGGGCGCCTTCAATGCCGTGCAATTCAAAGCAAAGTGCTTACTTTTTCTTGCGCACGTACAGTACGAGATTGTGATCTACCAACTCGTAGCCGTGCTCCAGCACGATTTCCTTCTGGCGCTTTTCAATTTCGGCATCGAAGAACTCGATGACTTCGCCAGACTCCACGTTGACCATATGGTCGTGGTGGCCGCCGTCGGCCAGTTCAAACACTGCATGACCGCCGTCGAAGTTGTGACGAACGACAAGACCTGCCGCCTCGAACTGGGTCAGAACACGGTAAACCGTGGCCAGACCGACGTCCTCGCCTGCCTCCATCAACGCCTTGTAGACGTCTTCAGCACTCATGTGGCGCTGCTCGGTGGAGTCGAGCATCTGTAGAATCTTGACTCGAGGCAGGGTCACCTTGAGACCGGCTTTGCGTAATTCGCTATTTTCAACCATGGTCAGCTTTCTCGCCGATGCTGCTTCGCAGCTTCTCTGAATACGGGTATGATCGGGGTTTACGTTGTCCAGCCAAGATAGTGGAAGTCGCCCACCGATGCAAAACACCAAGCTCTTGCTAACCAGCCTCACCTTTGTGGGACTGCTCGCACTCGCCGGTTGCTCGTTCCCCGGGGTTTACAAAATCGACATCCAGCAGGGCAATGTCGTCACGCAGGACATGATAGACCAATTGCGGCCGGGAATGACCCGCCGGCAAGTACGGTTTATCATGGGCAACCCTCTGATCCAGGACACCTTCCACACCAACCGTTGGGACTACCTGTACAGTCTGCAACCAGGTGGGGGCGAGCGCCAGCAGGAACGGATGAGCGTGTTCTTCAACGAGAACGACCAGCTCGCCAGCCTGTCGGGTGACTTCATGCCGGGTGTGAGCCGCGATCAGGAAATCCTTGGCGGTGCAGCGGGCACCACTGTCAGCCCTGCCGAAGGCGAGACACCTGCCAAGCAGGAAGCCCCCGCCAAGCCTGGCTCGCTGGAAGACACGATCCAGCGCGACGTCGATACCATCGAAGTCATCCCGGTTCCAGTGCCGGAACCGCTGGACACCTCGCCGCAGTAAGCAAGGCGCAGGCAATAAAAAGCCCGGATCATTCCGGGCTTTTTCATGCGCGGCGTTTCACCGCTTGGCCTTCTTGAACACCCTGGCTACCTTGGCCGCGCGCTGTTTGCGCACCTCCTTGGGGTCGATCAGCAGCGGCCGATACAGCTCGATCCGATCACCCGCCTCGACCGGATGCTGCGACGCAACCACCTTGCCAAAGATACCCATCGGGCAATCCCCGACCGACACGCCCGGCAACTGCCCGGCGATGCCCGACAAGCGAACTGCCTCGCTCACCGACGTACCCGCCGGCACCTCCAGCGCCAGCAACAGCTGCTGCTCGGCGGTGGCGTAGACCACTTCGATGGGCAGCATCGGCTCAGCCATTGAGTTGCTTGGCCCGCTGGCAGAACGCATCCACCAGGGTGTTGGCCGCCTGGTTGAAGATCGGCCCCAGGGTGGCGCGCACCAGCGGCCCGGCGTAATCGAACGACAGGTCCAGGCTGATCTTGCAGGCCTTGTCGCCGAGTGCCTTGAACGTCCACAGCCCGTGCAGCTGATTGAACGGCCCCTCCTCAAGGTTCATCTCGATGGACTGCCCTGGCACCAACTCATTTCGCGTTACAAAACTCTGGCTCATGCCGCCCTTGGCCGCCTCGACTCGCGCACGCATCAGGGTCTCGCTCTGCTCCAGCACCGTGCTGGAGGAACACCACGGCAGAAATTCCGAATAGCGGGCGACGTCATTCACCAGGTCATACAGCGCCTGAGCGGGGTACGGCAACAGTGCCGAACGTTGAATATGGGTAGTCATCCAGGCGTCACTTCCAAAGCTGAGCGGTAAACACGATGCGAATGCCGAGGGGCGCCACATAGCGCATCAAGAGGAAAAACAGCGCGTATTGTCCGGGATTCACTCCAACGGCTCAAGCGTACCGCTACCCCGTAGCCGACAGCGCGACGACTGCCTATAATGCCGCCCCTATGGCTAAACAAAAGAAGCATCCGACAGGGACCATCGCGCAGAATAAAAAGGCGCGTCACGATTACTTCATCGAGCACAAGTTCGAGGCCGGATTGGTCCTGTCCGGTTGGGAAGTAAAAAGTCTGCGTGCCGGCAAGGCGCATCTTGTGGACAGCTACGTGCTGCTCAAGGACGGTGAAGCATGGCTGATGGGCTGCCATATCACCCCCCTGACCGCGGCCAGCACCCACGTGATCGCCGACCCGACCCGTACCCGTAAACTGCTGCTCAATCGCCGCGAGCTGGAGCGCCTGTTCGTGGGCGTACAGCAGAAGGGCTATACCTGCGTGGCCTTGTCGATGTACTGGAGCAAGCACTTGATCAAGTGCGAGATTGCCCTGGGCAAGGGCAAGAAGGAATACGACAAGCGCGATACCCAGCGCGAGCGTGATTCCGATCGCGAGTTGCAGCGCGCCGTGCGCAGCAAGGGCCGCGACGAGTAGGCACGCCTGCTCTAGCCACTTCGCCGGCAAGGCCGGCTCCTACAGGCCAAGCGAAACCCTGTAGGAGCCGGCCTTGCCGGCGAAAGCCGCAACACTTGTCTAGCGCCCGTTGCGCCGCTCTGCCCGCGCGACCCGCTGCACTTCCTGACGCACCTCTTCGAGCACCTCCTGCACATACAGAATGTGCTGGCTCGACACCTCTCGTGCATCCTGCGCACGCCCTTCGACAATCGCCAGGTACAGGTCCCGGTGCTGCGCAATCAGCATGTCGCGGGTCTCGCTGCGCTGCTTGTACATACCGCCGATGTTGGTCACCACGTTGCGCTTGAGCAGGTCGAACAACCCGCGAATGGTATGCAGCAGCACCGCGTTATGGCTGGCCTCGGCAATCGCCAGGTGGAACGACGCATCCGCCGCCCCTTCCTCGGCTCGGCTCACCTCATCGGCACGCGCATAACAGTCCTGCAGCGCATCGAACGCCACCTTCAACCGCTCGCGATCCACCGCGGTGGCACGCAATGCGGCGTAATAGGCACACGACGCCTCCAGCGTATGACGAAACTCCAGCAGGTCGCGTTCGACCTCCGGATTGTTCTCCAGCAATTGCAACAAGGGGTCGCTGAACGTCGAACCCATCGACTGGGCAACATAATTGCCGCCACCCTGTCGGCTCACCAGCATGCCCTTGGCTACCAGCTTCTGGATCGCCTCGCGCAACGACGGGCGTGACACCCCGAACTGCTCGGCCAGTTGCCGCTCGGCCGGCAACCGCTCGCCGGCGGTCAAGGTGCCTTCAAGAATCATCCCCTCAAGCCGCTCGACGATATCGTCGGACAAACGGCGTTGGCGGACCTGGTTGAAAACCATCACATGCTCTCCACAATCCCGAGTTCGTTCGGGGCCGCCTATTTTGGCCTATCGGTGCCCACGCCACACCCACCAGTTGGCGAATTTCGAAGCCGCTCAGCCGACCTTTTTTCAACCGTCCGACGAAAGTTTTAGCGGGGCAAATTGACACACCCACCACAGGGCTCTTAACCTAGCGGCTCGACATTGTAAATTGGTATGACCAATTAGCCAATGCCACTGCATGACCAACAACAATTAGGGGCCACCCCATATGCAAACCTGGCAACAACTCTATAGTCCGCTTGGTAGTCTCGGCCTGTCCGCCCTGGCGGCAGTCATCCCTATCGTGTTCTTCTTCCTGGCGCTGGCCGTGTTCCGCCTCAAGGGTCATGTGGCAGGCAGCATCACGCTGGCGCTGTCGATCCTGGTCGCCATCTTCGCCTTCCAGATGCCCGCCGACATGGCCCTGGCTGCTGCCGGGTACGGTTTTGCCTATGGCCTGTGGCCCATCGCCTGGATCATCGTCGCGGCGGTGTTCCTGTACAAACTGACGGTCAAGAGCGGCCAGTTCGAAGTGATCCGCAGCTCGGTGCTGTCGATCACCGACGACCAGCGCCTGCAGGTTCTGCTGATCGGCTTCTGCTTCGGCGCCTTCCTGGAAGGCGCGGCAGGCTTCGGCGCCCCCGTGGCCATTACCGCTGCACTGCTGGTGGGCCTGGGTTTCAACCCGCTGTACGCCGCCGGCCTGTGCCTGATCGCCAACACTGCCCCGGTGGCCTTCGGCGCCCTGGGTATCCCGATCATCGTGGCCGGCCAGGTCACCGGTATCGACGCCTTCAAGATCGGCGCCATGACCGGCCGTCAATTGCCGTTGCTGTCGCTGTTCGTGCCGTTCTGGCTGGTGTTCATGATGGACGGCCTGCGCGGCGTCAAGGAGACCTGGCCTGCAGCCCTGGTGGCCGGCCTGAGCTTCGCCGTCACCCAGTACTTCACCTCCAACTTCATCGGCCCGGAACTGCCGGACATCACCTCGGCACTGGCCAGCCTGATCTCCCTGACCCTGTTCCTCAAGGTCTGGCAGCCCAAGCGCTCGATGACCACCGCCACCGGCAGCGTTGGTGCAGCCGTGGTCAACGGTGGCGGCAGCCAGCCTTCGCCATACAGCTTCGGCGAGATCTTCAAGGCCTGGTCGCCGTTCCTGATCCTCACCGTGCTGGTCACCATCTGGACCCTCAAGCCATTCAAGGCGGCCTTTGCCGCAGGTGGTTCGATGTACAGCTGGGTGTTCAACTTCGCCATCCCGCACCTTGACCAGCTGGTGATCAAGACCGCGCCGATCGTCGCCGCCCCGACCGCCATGCCGGCGGTGTTCAAGCTCGACCCGATCTCGGCCACCGGTACCGCGATCTTCTTCTCCGCGCTGCTGTCGATGCTGGTGCTGAAGATCAACTTCAAGACCGGCCTGACCACGCTGAAAGAAACCTTCTTCGAACTGCGCTGGCCGATCCTGTCGATCGGCATGGTGCTGGCCTTTGCCTTCGTCACCAACTACTCGGGCATGTCGTCGACCATGGCCCTGGTACTGGCCGGCACCGGCGCAGCGTTCCCGTTCTTCTCGCCGTTCCTTGGCTGGCTGGGCGTGTTCCTGACCGGTTCGGACACTTCGTCCAACGCGCTGTTCAGTTCGCTGCAGGCCACCACCGCGCACCAGATCGGGGTCAACGACACCCTGCTGGTGGCCGCCAACACCAGCGGCGGCGTCACCGGCAAGATGATCTCGCCACAGTCCATCGCCGTGGCATGCGCGGCCACCGGGCTGGTTGGCAAGGAGTCGGACCTGTTCCGCTTCACCCTCAAGCACAGCTTGTTCTTCGCCACCATCGTCGGCCTGATCACCTTGATCCAGGCGTACTGGCTGACCGGCATGCTGGTTCACTAAAGTGAAAGAGGCCGGGCGCCCCAAGGGCGCCCGGCAGCTGCCCCTTTCAACCGACGCTGCGAGACACCATGATCATTTCAGCCTCTACCGACTACCGCGCCGCAGCCCAACGCAAGCTGCCGCCCTTCCTGTTCCACTACGCCGACGGCGGCGCCTACGCCGAGTACACCCTGCGCCACAACGTCGAAGACCTGGCCAGCATCGCCCTGCGCCAGCGCGTTCTGAAGAACATGTCCGAGCTCAGCCTCGAGACCCGCCTGTTCGATGAAACCCTGAGCATGCCCGTGGCCCTGGCACCGGTCGGCCTGACCGGCATGTACGCCCGGCGCGGCGAGGTGCAGGCGGCACGTGCCGCGGCGGCCAAGGGCATCCCCTTCACCCTGTCGACCGTGTCGGTGTGCCCGATCGAGGAAGTGGCCCCGGCCATCGACCGGCCCATGTGGTTCCAGCTCTATGTGCTCAAGGACCGCGGCTTCATGCGCAATGCCCTGGAGCGTGCCAAGGCCGCCGGCGTGACCACCCTGGTGTTCACCGTGGACATGCCCGTACCCGGCGCACGCTACCGTGACGCCCACTCCGGCATGAGCGGCCCTAACGCACCGCTGCGGCGCATGTGGCAGGCCATGACCCACCCCCAGTGGGCGCTGGATGTAGGCCTGCTGGGCAAGCCCCACGACCTTGGCAACATCTCCAAATGCCGCGGCAGCCCCACCGGCCTGGCCGACTACATCGGCTGGCTGGGCGCCAACTTCGACCCGTCGATTTCCTGGAAGGACCTGGAATGGATCCGCGAGTTCTGGGATGGCCCGATGGTGATCAAGGGTATTCTCGACCCGGACGACGCGCGCGACGCCGTGAAGTTCGGTGCCGACGGCATCGTGGTGTCCAACCACGGCGGTCGCCAGCTCGACGGCGTGCTGTCCAGCGCCCGCGCCCTGCCGGCCATCGCCGATGCGGTCAAGGGCGACCTGAAGATCCTTGCCGATTCCGGTATCCGCAGCGGCCTGGACGTGGTGCGCATGATCGCTCTGGGCGCAGACACCGTACTGATCGGCCGTGCCTTCCTTTATGCCCTCGCCACCGCAGGCGAAGCCGGCGTGAAGAACCTGCTCGACCTGTTCGAAAAGGAAATGCGCGTGGCCATGGTGCTGACCGGCGCCAAGTCCATCAGCGAGATCACTCGCGATTCGCTGGTACGCGAATTCGGCGCCTGACCGCCTGCCCCATCACCGCCTGATTGTCCGGGGCACGCGGCGCGATAGACGCCGTGGCCCCGCGAGGAGTTTGCATGAGCCTGCCCACCGCGTTTCTCGACTCGGTTGAACGCCTGATCCCCCGTGAGCGCCGCTTCGACGACCCCACGTCTACCCTGGCCTTCGGTACCGACGCCAGCTTCTACCGGCTGATCCCCAAGCTGGTGGTGCGCGTGGAAAGCGAAGACGAAGTGGTGGGCCTGCTCCAGCTGGCCCAGCGCGACCGCGTGCCGGTGACCTTCCGCGCCGCCGGCACCAGCCTGTCGGGCCAGGCCATCAGCGACTCGGTGCTGATCGTGCTGGGCGACAACTGGAACGGTCGCGAGATTCGCGAGCAAGGCCGGCAGATCCGCCTGCAACCCGGCGTGATCGGCGCCCAGGCCAACGCCTGGCTGGCGCCGTTCGGACGCAAGATCGGCCCCGACCCGGCGTCCATCAACGCCTGCAAGATCGGCGGCATCGTTGCCAACAACGCCAGTGGCATGTGCTGCGGCACCGCCCAGAACACCTACCACACCCTGGCCGGCCTGCGCCTGGTGCTGGCCGACGGTACCCGCCTGGACAGCGAAGACCCGGCCAGCGTCGCGGCCTTCCAGAGCAGCCATGCCGACCTGCTCGAATCGCTCGCGCGCCTGGGCCGCGAGACCCGCGCCAACACCGAACTGGCCGCGAAAATCCGCCACAAGTACCGGCTCAAGAACACCACCGGCCTGTCGCTCAACGCGCTGGTCGACTACGACCAGCCACTGGACATCCTCAACCACCTGCTGGTGGGCTCCGAGGGCACCCTGGGCTTCATCAGCGCGGTTACCTACGACACCGTGATCGATCACCCGCACAAGGCGTCGGCGCTGATCGTGTTCCCGGACGTGGAAACCTGTTGCACCGCCGTCACCGTGCTGAAAAGCCAGCCGGTATCGGCCGTGGAACTGCTCGACCGGCGCAGCCTGCGCTCGGTGCAGGACAAGCCCGGCATGCCGGCCTTCGTGCAGCAGCTGTCCGAGGGTGCGTGCGCCCTGTTGATCGAGTCCCGCGCTGCCACCCAGACACTGCTGCACGAGCAGCTGGGCCTGATCATGGCCTCGCTGGCGCAATTTCCGGTCGAGAAACAGGTCGACTTCACCGAAGACGCCAAGGAAAACGCCAAGCTCTGGGCCATCCGCAAGGACACCTTCCCGGCCGTCGGCGCCGTGCGCAAGACCGGCACCACGGTCATCATCGAAGACGTGACCTTCCCGGTCGAGCAACTGGCCATCGGCGTCAACCGCCTGATCGAGCTGTTCGAGCGGCACCACTATGACGAAGCCATCCTGTTCGGCCATGCGCTGGAGGGCAACCTGCACTTCGTGTTCACCCAGGGTTTCAACAGTGCCGAAGAGGTCGCCCGCTACCAGGCGTTCATGGACGACGTGGCGCACCTGGTGGCGGTCGAATTCGGCGGTTCGCTCAAGGCCGAACATGGCACCGGGCGCAACATGGCGCCGTTCGTCGAACTGGAATGGGGCCACGATGCCTACCAGCTGATGTGGACGCTCAAGCGCCTGCTCGACCCCAACGGTATCCTCAACCCGGATGTGGTGCTCAGCGACGACCCGCAGATCCACCTTAAGAACCTCAAGCCGTTGCCCGCCGCCGACGAGATCGTCGACAAGTGCATCGAGTGCGGCTTCTGCGAACCGGTGTGCCCGTCCAAGGGGCTGACCCTGAGCCCGCGCCAGCGCATCGTGATGTGGCGCGACATCCAGGCCAAGAAGCGCGCCGGGGTCGATACCACCGCGCTTGAACGCGACTACCAGTACCAGGGCATCGACACCTGCGCCGCCACCGGCTTGTGCGCCCAGCGCTGCCCGGTAGGCATCAACACCGGCGAACTGGTGAAGAAACTGCGCGCCCAGGCTGCCAGCCACGTGAAGACAGCCGACTGGCTGGCGGAGCATTTCCACACCGCGCTAAGCGGCGCCCGCCTCACCCTGCGCGCAGCCAACGGTGCCCGCCGCCTGTTGGGCGCGCCCCGTATGGCCCGCATCAGCCAATCGCTGAGCAAAGCCAGCAACGGCCGCCTGCCGCTCTGGACGCCGGCCATGCCGCAGCCCCTGCAGCCCATCCAGTTCAGCCCGGCGAGCAACGATGCGCGGCCCCGCGTGGTGTACCTGGCGGCCTGCGTATCGCGCGTCATGGGCCCGGCCGCTGGCGATCGCGAACAGACCTCGCTGCTGGACAAGACCCGCGGCCTGCTGGAAAAGGCCGGCTACCAGGTGGTGTTCCCCGAGAACCAGGACAGCCTGTGCTGCGGTCAGCCGTTCGCCTCCAAGGGCTATGCCGAACAGGCCGAGCACAAGCGCCAGGAACTGATCGGCGCGCTGCTGCATGCCAGCCGCGGCGGGCTAGACCCGATCTACTGCGACACCAGCCCGTGCACCTTGCGCCTGGTGCAAGACCTCAAGGACTCGCGCCTGGACCTGTATGACCCGGTGCGCTTCATCCGCACCCACCTGGTGGACAAGCTGGAGTTCACCCCGCAGGACGCACCGATTGCCGTGCACGTGACCTGCAGCACCCAGCACCTGGGCGAGAGCCAGGCCCTGATCGACCTGGCGCGGCGTTGCAGCAAAGAGGTGGTGATACCCGAGGGCATCCACTGCTGCGGGTTCGCCGGCGACAAAGGCTTCACCACCCCCGAACTGAACGCACATTCACTGCGCAGCCTAAAGGACGCCGTGCAGTACTGCAGCGAAGGCATCTCCACCAGCCGCACCTGTGAAATCGGCTTGAGCGAGCATGGCGGCATCGACTATCACGGCCTGGTGTACCTGGTGGACCGGGTGACCAGAGCCAGGGCGCTGTGAGCCAAGGCGGCTCCTGCACACCGGCAGGAGCTGGCCTTGCCGGCGAACAGGCCATCTGCCACAACATCCGTCTGAACCCCTGGCATCGGCCGCAGTCCATGCAAATAGGCCCCTTATCCTGAGGCCTTCCCAGCCAAGGAGATTCACATGAAGCGTACTGCGATTACCGGACTGTTCCTCAGCGCCGCACTGCTAGCCTCGCCTGTGTTCGCGGCGGATAAAGACCTGTGTACCAGCAACCTGCAGAAGATCGACGACCAGATGGCAACCATGGGCGCGACCTCCGAAGGACTGGACGATGCGCTGAAGCAGCACGTGGCTGACGCCAAGGCCGCGCAGGCGGCGGGCAACGACAAGGATTGCATCACCATCAGCGCCAAGGTGCTGTCGCGCCTCGAGAAGACCGACAAGGGCGGCAACGGTCAGTAACCTCGGTGGGCGACCGGACCGGTAGTCGACGTCGCCCGACCGATGGCGTATACTCCGTCACATGCACCCGAAACGGTGCTAGCGCTAGAGCAGTAAAAAATGGGGCCGATTAGGATTCGACGCCGGTGATGAAACTCTAGGTGCATGCCGAGTTGGTAACAGAACTCGTAAATCCACTGTTGCAACTTTCTATAGTTGCCAATGACGAAAACTACGAGGGTTACGCTCTCGCTGCGTAAGCAGCCGAGCCCGCTCTCCTGGTAGCTTCGGCTCCAGCAATCACTAGGGGATGCCTGTAAACCCGAAGTGATTGTCATACAGAACAGGATCGTCGTGTAGCACGTTGGGGGCAAAGCGACTAAAACTTACCCAACTCGTCCAAAGCACCCTGCCCGTCGGGCGGCTGCGGATTAACTCAATAGACACGGCTAAGCATGTAGTACCGACAGCGGAGTACTGGCGGACGGGGGTTCAAATCCCCCCGGCTCCACCAATTTGTCTTCCCAGGAAGGCCCAGAAAAGCCGTAAAGCCTAGAGAAATCAAAGCTTTACGGCTTTTTTATTGCCCACGTTTTCCCACCTAATCCCAGGGCATCCCACGGTTGACGGGGGCATATATGGGGGCATAAAACGCTCATCAGCTCGCTCGGAGAGGATGTGCCCCCAATGCCTTTGAAAGACACCAACTGCCGCAACGCCAAGCCCCAGGACAAGCCATATCGTCTGTATGACGAACAGGGTTTGTACCTTGAAGTTCAGCCCAACGGAGGCCGTTACTGGCGCTTGAAGTACCGATTTTTGGGAAAGGAAAAGCGGCTGGCTCTTGGTGTTTACCCCGAGGTCGGTTTGCAGGATGCTCGGCGCAAGCGTGATGACGCGCGTGTTCAGCTTGCCGGCGGCCAAGACCCTTCTCTGCAAAGACGTATGGCCAAGGTGGTCAGCCAGCTCGATCACCAGCACACCTTTGAGTCCGTTGCTAAGCAATGGCTCACCATTCGCGAATCATCCTGGGATCCGGAGTACACCCGCACGGTGCGGCAGCGCCTTGAGCTCAATGCCTTCCCCTGGCTGGGAAAACTCCCGATCAGCAGCATCAGCACGCCCATGCTGGTCGAAAACCTCCAGCGCATCATCAAGCGCGGTGCTCGCGAGACGGCGCGTCGTGTAGCCCAAATCTACAAACAGATTTTCGAGTTCGCCGAAGCTGCCGGAATCACCCCACCCAACCAGATTGGTAACCTCTCTCGTACGCTCCCAGCCAAGCGGGTGAAACACTTTGCCGCCGTGACCGATCCTGAAAAGCTCGGCGCACTGCTCAAAGCACTGGATAGCTACACGGGAACACTGCCTGTTTGTTGTGCCCTCAAATTGGCCCCGTTGCTGTTCTGCCGGCCCGGTGACCTGCGCCACATGGAGTGGTCGGAGGTCAATCTGGATGCGGGCGAGTGGTTGATTCCCGGCCACAAGATGAAAGGGCTCACTGCCACCAAACAGGATCGGCCGGATCATTTGGTTCCTCTCAGCCAACAAGCAGTCGCGGTTCTGCGCGAGCTGAAACCACTCACCGGCAGACATCGGTACGCCTTCCCCTCGGCACGAGGAGGCGACCGGCCGATGTCCAACAATGCCGTACTCAGTGCGTTACGCCGCATGGACATCAGCGGCGACGAAATGACCGGGCACGGCTTTCGTGCGACAGCGAGAACCATAGGTGCTGAGGTGCTGGGGTTTCGCCCAGATCTCCTGGAGCATCAGCTTGCTCACACGGTAAAAAATCCGCTGGGACGCGCATACGATCGAACCACCTTCTTGCCGGAGCGCCGGGAAATGATGCAGACATGGGCAGACTATTTGGACTCGATAAAAAACTGAATGCGCCCCATACACTCAGCCGGCACCCTTGAAGTCGGTACAAGCACCATCGCTTCGCATCAGTACGGGCTGAATTGCTAAACTACGTGGATTTGGCGTCTGCAATGCGCCACGCGTAGTTCAAAAGGAATTCCTGCCGATGTCAGCCTTATCAGCTTTGCTCAATACCTACCGCAGCGCTTCTGTCACCGAGCGAGAAAAAGGCACCTACTTCGAAGAGCTGATCTGTACCTACCTGCGTAATGAAGCCACCTACCGCGACCTATACGACAAAGTGTGGACGTATGCCGAATGGGCGAAGGAACAAGGTCTCAGTGGCAAGGATGCGGGCATCGACCTAGTCGCGCGCACCCAGGGAATTGGCGAGTACCACGCCATCCAGTGCAAGCTGTACGCCGAAGACTACAAAGTCCAGAAGAAGGATATCGACAGCTTCTTTACCGCATCCGGCAAGGCACCGTTCTCGCATCGCATCATCGTGGCCACCACGAACAACTGGAGCGAGCACGCCGAAGATGCTTTGCAAGGGCAGCAGCTTTCGATCAACAAGATCGACCTGCAAGCCCTAGAAGAAAGCCAGATCGACTGGACTAGGTATCAGCCCCACGAAAAACCGATACTGAAAGCAAAAAAATCACTTGAGGACGAGAAATATCAGCACCAGAAAACCGCGCTGAATGCTGTTGCAGCAGGCCTCAAAAATGCCGAGCGTGGCAAGCTGATCATGGCCTGCGGTACGGGCAAAACCTTCACCAGCTTGAAGATTGCCGAGCGTCTGGCCGGTAAGGGCAAGCGTGTGCTGTTCCTGGTGCCCAGTCTCTCGCTGCTGTCGCAGACCCTCACCGAGTGGACGCAAGAAAGTGAAACCCCGCTCCACAGCTTCGCCGTGTGCTCCGACAGCGATGTAGGCAAGAAGCGCAAGGCCGATGAGGATACCCCGCAGGTCTTTGCTCACGAACTGCGCTACCCGGCCACCACCAAGGCGGATCGCCTCGCGGCGGAAATGCTTAAGCGCCACGATGCCGAGCACATGAGCGTTGTGTTCTCCACCTATCACTCCATCGATGTAATCAGCCGCGCCCAGCACGAGTACGACCTGGCAGCATTCGACCTAGTGATCTGCGACGAAGCGCACCGGACAACAGGCGCAACCTTCGACGATGATGACGAAAGCAGCTTCGTGCGCATCCATGACGCCGACTACATCCGCTCCGCTAAACGCCTGTACATGACCGCCACGCCGCGCATCTACGGTGACAACGCCAAGCTCAAGGCCGAGTCCGGCGAAGTCACCCTGTGCTCGATGGATGACGAAGCGCTGTACGGCAAAGAGTTGTTCGTCATCAACTTTTCCGAGGCCGTTCAGCGAGGTCTGCTCACCGACTACAAGGTGTTGGTACTCACCGTCGAGGAAAGCACCATCAGCCGCCGCCTTCAGGACATGCTGAAGGACGAGAACAACCAGCTCAAGGTAGACGACGCCGCCAAGATCGTCGGTTGCTGGAAGGCGCTGGCCAAGCAGGGACTGGCGGAAAATCTGGTGGGTGATGATCAACCCATGAAGCGCGCTGTAGCTTTCTGCCAGGTGATCTCGCCCAACTATAAAGGCACCAAGCATAAGGTCAGCTCGATCAACATCGCGAGCATGTTCCAGTCGGTGGTGGAGGCTTATCAGGAGTCAGAAAACATTGATGAGGCCTCCCGCATCATATGCGAAGCCGCACACGTCGATGGCGGCATGAATGCCAGTGCCAAGGAAACCAAGCTCAACTGGCTCAAGGAAGAACCGCCAGCCAACACCTGCCGCATACTCAGCAACGTGCGCTGCCTGTCTGAAGGTGTGGACGTGCCGGCGCTGGATGCCGTGCTCTTCCTCACCCCGCGTAATTCCCAGGTGGACGTGGTGCAGTCCGTTGGCCGGGTAATGCGCAACGCACCGGGCAAGAAGCGTGGCTATGTGGTGCTGCCGGTGGTTATTCCTGCCGGTATGGAGCCCCACGAAGCGCTCAACGACAACCAGACCTATAAGGTGGTCTGGCAGGTGCTTCAGGCACTGCGCTCGCACGACGACAGCTTCGACGCCATGGTCAACAAGCTCGATCTGATCGGCTCTGACCCGCGCAAGATGGAAGTCATCGCCATCACCGACAAGGCCGATAAAAAGGCCAGGAAAGCTAGCGGCACCAGCAACGGCCAGGCAGGCAAAGGCCAGTACGGCATTGGTGAGAAACGCGCTAAGTACGATGTCGAAGGCCAGATGACCCAGCAGGCCGAGCTGGCCTATGAGGTGGGGGAAATCGAGAAGGCCATCTACGCCAAGATCGTCGACAAGTGCGGCAACCGCCACCACTGGGAAGACTGGGCCAACGACATCGCCAAGATCGCCCGCACCCATATCGACCGTATCCAAGGCATTTTGGAGAACCCTGAATACATCAAGGAGAGAGCGACTTTCGAGGCTTTCGCCGCTGAGCTGCGCGATGATCTCAACGACAGTATCAGCGATGGCGAGATCATCGAAATGCTTGCCCAGCATCTGGTAACCAAGCCAGTGTTCGATGCGCTGTTCGAGGAATACAGCTTCGCCAGCCACAACCCCATGTCCAAGGCAATGCAAGGCGTGCTGGACGCGCTCCATGAGCATCACCTGGCCAAGGAAGCCGACACACTGGAAAAGTTCTACTCCAGCGTTCGTCAACGCGCTGCCGGCATCGACAACGCCCAAGGCAAGCAGAAGATCATCGTCGAGCTGTATGACAAATTCTTTGCCAATGCTTTCCCTAAGCTGCGTGACAAGCTGGGTATCGTTTACACCCCGGTTCAGGTAGTGGACTTCATCCTCCATAGTGTCAACCACCTTCTGCAACAGGAGTTCGGCCAAACTCTCGGCAGCAAGGGCGTCCATATCATCGATCCCTTTACTGGCACCGGTACCTTTATCACCCGGTTGATCCAGTCGGGCTTGATCAAGCCGGAAGAACTGTCGCACAAGTTCAAGCATGAGATCCATGCCAACGAGCTGGTACTGCTGGCCTATTACATCGCCGCCATCAATATCGAGGCAGCCTATCACGGTCAAGTAATTGACGAGTACACACCGTTCGAAGGCATTTGCCTGACCGACACCTTCCAGATGTATGAGAAGGATGACCTGGTAGACGCACTGCTTGAGGACAACAGCGCTCGACGCAAACGGCAGAAAAACTTGGATATTCGAGTGATTGTGGGAAATCCACCATACTCCATAGGACAAGGCAGCCAGAACGACAACAACCAGAACGTAAGCTACCCCGCATTGGATCGGCGAATTGAGGAAACTTACGCGGCGCATTCTGAGGCCACTCTGTCAAGGGGACTCTACGATAGCTACATACGCTCTATTCGCTGGGCCAGTGACCGTATCGGCAATGCTGGGATCATTGGCTTTGTTACCAACGCTGGATTCTTGGACGCCGCCTCGCAGGACGGGATGCGCAAATGCTTGGCGGATGAGTTTTCCAGCCTCTATGTGTTCCACCTGCGCGGCAACCAGCGCACCAGTGGCGAAACCTCTCGCAAAGAAGGAGGCAAGATATTCGGCAGTGGTAGCCGGGCACCTATCGCCATTTCGCTATTGGTTAAGAATCCCAACGCACATGCTCAGGGCCAGATTTTTTTTCACGACATTGGCGATTATCTGAGTCGAGATGAAAAGCTTGAGAAAATAGCTGACTACGCCAGCGTGACCGGTATCGAGCAATGGCAGCGGATTATCCCGGACGAGCATGGCGATTGGCTAAAGCAGCGCGACAACAGTTTTGGTCAGTTCATCGCGACCGGCGACAAAAAGAATAGTGACATCAAGCTGTTCGACAGTTTCTCTCTTGGCGTTGTAACGGCACGCGATGCTTGGGCCTACAACGCCAGCCGGATGAAGCTAGAGGTCAACATGAGCAGTATGATCCACTTCTATAACGCTGAAGTGGCTCGCTTTGATGCAGCGCATAAAGGACTGGACACAAAAGCTAGACAGGAACAGGTCAACAACTTTATTAGCGTCGACCCGGCACACATCAGTTGGTCTCGCGCCTTGAAGCAGAACCTTGGAAAGGGGCGCACGTATACGTTTGAAAGTGAATGCTTGGTGACAGGGTTGTATCGACCATTCACTAAACAGTGGATGTATTTCAATCGTGCTTTTAACGAGATGGTGCTACAGATCCCGCGCCTCTTCCCCAATCCCAGCGCGGAAAACTTGGTGATCGGCGTTTCAGCCTCTGGCGAGAAAGTGGCCTTCAGCGCGTTGATTTCACGTCATGTACCGAGCCTTCACTTCGTTGATATTGAAGGCTCGCAATGCTTTCCCCTCTACCTTTACGACGAAGCCGACCAAGCCTCAGATAATGACCTCTTTGCAGAACCAGTTGAAAGTGGGTTGCGCCGCCGCGATGCGATAACGGACGCAGGCCTTGCACACTTCCATACGGCCTACCCCGGCGAGGTGATCAGCAAGGAAGACCTGTTCTACTACGTCTACGGTATCCTACATTCGCCTGATTACCGCGAGCGCTACGCAGACAACCTGAGCAAGGAGCTGCCACGCATTCCAGCAGTTAAGAAAAGCGCCGACTTCTGGACTTTCAGTAAGGCGGGCCGCGCCTTAGCCGACCTTCACCTGAACTACGAAACTGTCGAGCCATATCCACTGACCATAGAGTCCAAGGGCACACTCTCCGCCGCGGACTACCGAGTGGAGAAGATGAAGTTCGCCAAGAAGGGCGACAAAACCACTGTCATCTACAACCACCGCATCACCCTCAAGGACGTTCCTGAAGCGGCCTGGGATTACGTGGTCAACGGCAAGGCAGCACTGGACTGGGTGATGGAGCGTCAAGCGGTGCGCACCGACAAGGCCAGCGGTATCGTCAACGACGCCAACGACTGGGCCAGTGAAACCATGGGCAACCCAAAGTACCCACTGGAGCTGTTCCAGCGCGTGGTCACCGTGAGCTTGGAAACCCAGAAAATCGTCAAGGGATTGCCCAAACTCGATATAGGTACAGATGACTAGTTGAGTCCGATAAAACGCTGAGCACTCAGTCAACTATTGCCTTGGTTGGGCCTCCCTTTCCCAGCCAAGGCAGAGCACCTGCTGATTGCCAGCCCGGCACTCTCATGTTAAATAGTGTTCGTCCCAAGCGATCCATATCGATCCGCAACGGTCCGCCACGTCGCCCTGGTAACGATGTTAAAAACTTTCGCCTCGTTCGCATCCGCTGAACGGGCCGCATCAGCTGCCATTGGTTGAGTTGCGTATCTGGCCAGGACACTCTCAGTCCGTTCTGCCACTAGAAGCCTTAGGGCCCTAGAACTTCTGTAGCCCACAACGACCTCCGACGCTACCGAACATCAATCTCGGAAACGCGCATATACCTATGCGTGTGGCAAATGCCCCTGCTCGCTATATAGCCAGCCGATATCCGTCTTTTACCCTTTTTAGCAGTAGTGCCGGAGGACGCTGCCCCACGCTTCAGAACCTAGGACTCAAACCTATGGCAATGCACGTTAGCAACTCTGACGACGTCAGCGACGATGACAAAATTCTTCGTTTGCGCGATGTCGAGGCAATCGTCGGCCTAAAACGTTCAACGATCTATCGGAAAATTTCGGAAGGCCTTTTCCCGCGACAGCGCCTTTTGTGCGGCTCCAGCGTCGGTTGGCGTAATAGCGAAGTCCAGGCTTGGATTCGGCAAAGGGAGGCGCTGTAATGCAGCGCCGAACACCTCAACAACCGGGCTGGATGATAGAACTCACAGCAGCGGTCGATATTCCAGCGGAAAAAATCCAGTGGATTTGGCCAGGCTGGCTGCCAAAGGCAAAGTTATCCATTCTTGCCGGCGCAGGTGGATGCGGCAAAACCACGCTGGCAATCTCGCTGGCCGCCACGCTCAGCAGAGGTGGTGACTGGCCAGACGGCAGCAAATGTGAGGCAGCAGGCAACATCGTAATCTGGAGCGGCGAGGATGGTATCGCTGACACGATCATTCCCCGCCTTACGGCTGCAGATGCAGACCTAACCCGCGTGCACATAATCGAAGGGCTAAGTGATCAGCGCGGGAACAGGCGACAGTTTGATCCTGCAGCCAACTTTGCCCTTTTGAATGAGGCAGCCGCACGTATTGACGGCGTTTCATTGCTGATTTTCGATCCACTGATCAATCTTATTCGTGGGGATATGCACCGAGCAAACGAGGTTCGGCAAGGGCTACAAATGGTAGTGGATTTTGCAGAGCGGCATTGTTGCGCTGTCCTCGGCATATCTCACCTGAGCAAAGGTACGGCCCAGTCCTCCGCCGCTAATCGTGTAATCGGCAGCCAGGCATTCTCCGCGCTCGCTCGCACTGTACTGGTGGCAGAGAAGGATCAAAATTCAGAAGCCAGGGTGCTTGTCCGAGCCAAGTCCAACGTTTCGATTGATAACGGAGGAATCGAGTATTTCGTTGAGCCCATCGTTATAGACGAGCAGTTGGAGACAACCTGCATCCGATGGGGAGAGGCCATCGATGGTAGCGCTGAAGCCATTCTCGCTGCCATCGAGCAAACGGGTGACGCCAGACCCGCATCAGCTACTCAAGAAGCGCGCAGCTTTCTTGAGGAGACGTTGCAAGCTGGGCCTGTTGCAATCAATGCGTTGATGGCTTTAGCTGAAGAACGTTGCATTTCTTCGGCGTCACTTCGCAGAGCCCAGAAACAGCTAGGTATACGTTCACACAAAACAGGTATGCAGGGCGGATGGGCATGGGAGCTTCCCACCGCTCCCTGAAGGCGCTCAACGCACGTCGAAGGTGCTCAATACTCGTGTTGAGCATCTTCGTTTTTATTGAACGCCTTCGACTCGCGAGAGAGTCTGTATGACTGATTCCGCAGATAAAACCCCGGCACGCCAGGCGCACAGGTCGACCACGAACTACTTCCCAATGAAATAGAGATTGCCGTTCTTGTTGTAAATAGCGGCAGGTCGGAAGTCCTTAGGCCAATTCCGTCCAGGATAGTATGCATACATCCATTCGGGCAGGTGACGAGCAATACCCGCCAGCGCATCCATGCCGTCCTTATCAGCTCTGCTAGCGTCAGCAAATAGTTCGCTTGAGGGATCGGTCAGGAAAATCGGACCGTAGGCTTTCTCGGCCGAAATGAATGCTGGCGCAGCGCTCGCCGGAGCGTCGAACGGCGTAGGGTTGCCAGCAGCCAAATCTGCAAGCCTGTCGTATTTCTTGCCTGATCCGTCAGCGTACTTAGCCGGCTCATGGCGCAACTTCGAGATTTTTCCACCGAAGTATTTTTCTCTCGCATCAAGCCAGACCGACCCGACCAACGCAGATGCCTCCTTTGGGTTAGACGCGAGTTCCTCAGGCACCCACGCAGCAACCTGGTAGTGATAGACAGGGCCAGCACTGCCACCACCCAGCAAGAACAGCCCCACCCCGAGAGAGGCTGCTCCTGCGCTGCTAAAACCAGTTGGAGGTGATACGTATCCCAAACCTGCCGTCGCCAGACCTCCAGAGCCTCCCGAAGACCCCAGCGCGCTCAAGTTATTTACCTCGTTCCCGACCATTTCCCTTGGAATATCGCGCTGACCATCGATGCGCATGGCTTCCAGAACCAGCATGGCATCGGACCATTTCTCGCGAGGAACATTTTTAGGTTCTGGCAACGTGACCCTCGGGGTACTGGAGCACCCAACTAGCGCAACCAACAGCAAGGTACCAACGCATCCCTTCACAGAAAAATGCACCGACATGAAAACTCCCTATTTTTATTCAGTGGTAGTCCGGCACACGTAGTGCGCCGGAGACATCCGTCACTTGCCTGCCAGGTCATAGCGCCCAAAATTATCTGGGCAACTTCAGCGGAAAATACCACCACCACTTAAACGACCGCAGATGATTTCTGCGAACCGACGTAGCGGTAAAGCGTTGTTCGAGAAACGCCATACCGACGGGCAACATCGGTTACCTGTATCTCAGGATCTCTGAGAAGAGCTCGTATCTCACGTACCTGACGATCATCCAGCGCAGGCTTGCGTCCACCGTTTCTCCCACGGGCACGAGCCGCAGCCAGCCCTGCACGAGTTCGCTCTCGAATGAGATTGCGCTCGAACTCCGCCAGGGCAGCGAACACGTGAAAGATCAGCTTACCGGCAGCGCTGGTAGTTTCGATTCGTTCGGTCATGGATTCGAAGGCCACCCCTTCCCGCTCCAAGCTACTGACAATCCCAACCAAGTCAGGCAGAGAACGACCGAGGCGGTCCAGTCGCCAGACAACCAGAGTGTCACCACTACGCAGAGCTTTTAGGCAATGCCCAAGCTCCGGCCTGTCCGCCGACTTGCCGCTCATGGTCTCCTCGTAGACTGTTGAGCACCCAGCCAAAGCAAGTGCATCTCGCTGCAGGTCGAGGTTCTGATCATCAGTCGACACTCGGGCATACCCAATCCGCTTTCCCATACGTTTTTCTCACACTGATTTCGGTACAGGAAAAGTGACAGGAAAGCGGTAAATCCCAAGTCCAAAAGATTGTCATTTTCAGAAGGCGATAGCACGAATTATCAAAAGTCGGCCGCACGGTTTTT
>OLII01000035.1_pt1 | contig 42119 bp, 34 predicted proteins | sample 1609481 | NCBI WGS metagenome assembly OLII01 (sample SAMN05416859, study PRJEB24817) | seawater metagenome | isolation source: Sea water | place: Canada:Atlantic | collected 2013-11 | reverse complement strand
ACACAGAGTAGATCGTCGGCAGCGTCAGATGTGTATAAGAGACAGCAAAGTACGTTCTCAAATTTTTAGTTTCAATAAATCATTCGGATTTGGGCAATTCTCTTTGTAAAATGCTAATTCATTTAACGAACATACTCCGGGATAGTCCCCAAAATTTCCTTGCAAATCTTTAATTAATTGAAAGTGTAAATGTGGAGCATAATCTCCATTTATGCTGGCATCACCTAAAAACCCAATTACTTCTCCCCTTTTTACTTTTTGACCAAGCTCTAAATTTTTTATTGATGATATCGTCAAATGACCATATAAACTATAAAAAACAGTTTCTTTAAATTGATGTTTTATAATGATTGTGGGGCCATAATCACCATGATTTTTGTTATTTTTAAAACTATGAATTTCTCCGTCTAAAACTGATAACACACTTGTGTTTTCAAGACACCAAAAATCTATTCCTAAATGAATATTTCGTTCATTTTCAAAATTTTGAGATTTAAAATAGCTACTTCTAGCATAAATATCTCTTACTTCTAAGTATCCGCCAAATGCAACTTTAGCATTTTTTTTGCTTAAATAATTCTCAATATAATTAGACCATTCTATAGAAGATGAAATATCAAAATTTTCTAATTCAGAATTCGATTTAGAAATATCAATAGGAAGATAATCAACTAATGAAATTGAAGGATCAATGACTAGCAAAGGGGCTTCGGAAAAGTTTTTAAAATTCATATAGACGTATAAGTCGCAATATTATTTAATTTTTAATTACTTTTAAGAGTAAATTCTGATAATATGAAAAAAACTTACTTTTTGGTATTCCTATATTCAATCTTTTTTGTCAGTTGCACTCAAGAAGAACAGTTATTTATTGGTGCTGATTCTTTAAATTTTCGTTTATATAATTATTCTGATAAATCTTTTCAAAATGGAGAGCTTTTTATTGGCGCAAAAGATGCAAACGGTGATTTTATTGCTACAGAATCTATAAACTATGTATACATCCCGTCTAAACTATCTCCAACTGGAGCTTATACTTATTTAGATAATTGTATCAACGGAAATTGTGGAGATGAAGGCTTCATCGATGGATACCATTACTTTTCTAAAAACGGAGAAACTTTTGTTAGTATTCCATTTTCTGAAGATAATTCAATTTGGACTCCAAATTTAGAGGATGTTTTAGCAATCTCTGATGATATGATGTTTATGTTAAGATTACCTAATGGAAGTGAAACTTTGCTGGGAGGATTTAATCTTAGAATTACTCTTATTGAAAATCCTGCACCTGTAAATGCATTACTTCAGATATATATTCGAGATAATAATATTGAGGGAAATACTATATTTTAAAAAAACTCCTGAATTATACTGAAATAAATTCAGCACAAGCTTCAGGAGTTTTTTTAAAAATAATTATATAATATTATTAAGCATTTTGCTTTTTGATTAAGTTTAATGCAGACCCTTCATTATACCAAGCTATCTGACTATTATTATAAGTATGATTTGTTATAATAACATCTTTACTTCCATCTGCATGAACTGCTTCTATAGTTAAAGGTTTACCTGGAGCAAACTCGTTTAAATCAACAAAGTTAAATGTATCATCTTCTTGTATTAAATCGTAATCGCTTTCATTTGCAAATGTTAATCCTAACATTCCTTGTTTCTTTAGATTTGTTTCATGAATCCTAGCAAAAGATTTTACTAAAACAGCAACAACTCCTAAATGACGGGGTTGCATAGCTGCATGCTCTCTAGAAGATCCTTCTCCGTAATTGTGATCTCCCACAACGATAGAATAAACTCCTGCCTTTTTGTATTCTCTTTGAACATCTGGTACACCACCAAAATCTCCTGTTAATTGATTTTTTACAAAGTTTGTTTTCTTTCCAAAAGCATTTACTGCTCCGATTAAAGTATTATTTGCAATGTTATCTAAATGTCCTCTAAAACGCAACCATGGTCCTGCCATAGAAATATGATCTGTAGTACATTTCCCAAAAGCTTTAATTAATAATTTAGCTCCTTTTATTTCATTTCCAATTGGAGTAAATGGAGATAATAATTGTAAGCGTTCAGATTCTGTACTTACTGCAACTTGAACATGACTTCCGTCTTCTTCAGGTGCTAAATATCCATTATCTTTTACTTCAAAACCTTTTGGAGGTAATTCCCATCCTGTTGGTTCATCAAACATTACTTCTTCTCCATTAGAATTGATTAGTGAATCCGTTAGAGGATTAAAGTCTAAACGTCCTGCAATAGCAATCGCAGCTGTCAATTCTGGTGATGCTACAAAAGCATGTGTATTTGGATTTCCATCAGCTCTTTTTGCAAAGTTTCTGTTGAAAGAATGAACGATACTGTTTTTAGGTGCATTTTTTGGATCACTATAACGAGCCCACTGACCTATACATGGTCCACAAGCGTTGGTGAAAATTTTAGCATTTAAGTTTTCAAAGATTCCAAGAATCCCATCTCTTTCTGCTGTATAACGAACTTTTTCAGAACCAGGATTAATTCCAAGTTCAGCTTTCATCGTAATTCCTTTATCTATAGCTTGTTGTGCAATTGAAGAAGCTCTAGATAAATCTTCATAAGAAGAGTTCGTACAAGATCCAATTAATCCCCACTCTACAGTTAATGGCCAATCATTTGTAGTCGCTTTTACATTCATATCTTTACCAACTTCTGTTGATAAATCTGGAGTAAAAGGTCCATTTAATAAAGGGCCTAATTCAGATAAGTTAATTTCGATCACTTGATCAAAATAGTTTTCTGGATTTGCATATACATCAGCATCTGCAGTTAAGTACTCTTTTACATTATTAGCCGCATCAGCAACATCAGATCTGTCTGTTGCTCTTAAATAACGCTCCATAGATTCATCGTAACCAAAAGTTGAAGTGGTTGCTCCAATTTCAGCACCCATATTACAAATAGTTCCTTTTCCTGTACAAGACATAGATGTTGCTCCAGGTCCAAAATATTCTACAATAGCTCCTGTTCCACCTTTTACTGTAAGAATTTCAGCTACTTTTAAAATAACATCTTTTGGTGCTGTCCAACCAGATAATTTACCAGTTAACTTTACTCCAATTAATTTAGGGAATTTTAATTCCCAAGCCATTCCTGCCATTACATCTACTGCATCTGCTCCTCCAACACCAATAGCTACCATACCTAATCCTCCAGCATTTACTGTATGAGAATCTGTTCCAATCATCATTCCACCTGGAAATGCGTAATTTTCTAAAACTACTTGGTGAATAATTCCTGCTCCAGGTTTCCAAAAACCTAAACCATATTTATTTGATACTGACTCTAAAAAGTTAAATACTTCACTACTGACATTATTTGCATGTTTTAAGTCCGTAGAGGCTCCATCTTTAGCTTGAATTAAATGATCACAATGTGTGGTTGTTGGAACCGCAACTTTGCTTTTACCAGCTTGCATAAATTGTAACAAAGCCATTTGTGCAGTTGCATCTTGTAAAGCTATTCTATCTGGTGCAAAATCTACATAATCTTTACCTCTAACAAAGGCTTTATCTGGATTACCGTCCCATAAATGAGCGTATAAAATTTTCTCTGCAAGTGTCAAAGGTTTTCCAGTTATTTCTCTAGCAGCATCAACACGTTCAGCCATAGAACTGTATACCTTTTTGATCATATCAATATCAAAAGCCATATATGTATTTTTTAGTATTTTTTTAGTAAGACAAAACTAAGGTTTTTGAACGATATTTAAAAAATAAACAATAGATAGGTTTAATTAATGAATAAAAAAAAGCTATTTGGTTTTTCCTTGGATATAATTCAATAAAAAGATGGTTTTATTTGTTTTCTTTGAAGATTTAATAAAAAAAATAAAAAAAGCAGATCAATAAGCCGGATTCTGTTCTCCTAAAAGGAGTCTTATCATTTATCTAGTTCTAAAATTACTCTTAGAATCGATCTGCCTACCCCTTAGAATCGGGCGAGTTACCCTCAAGCTCTAATGTACATGACATTGCACCGCATAGAGTTTACCTGGTTTCACTACAGCCGAACTGTACTTGCTTTCTGTTGCACTTGTCCTCGATTTACATCGGACGGATGTTATCCGCTATGCTACTCTTTAGTGTCCGGACTTTCCTCCACGCTAAAAGCGTGGCGATAAGATAGATCTGCTTTTAAGCTGTCAAAAGTACAATCTTTATTTATAAAAAAACCCACTCAAAATAAATTGAGTGGGAAAATTGCTATGAAAAAGAGTTGTTACTTTCGTAACAACGCTACTAATTTACATTATTATTTTGTTTCTTAAGTATTAAGAGAACATATCTTTTACTTTCTCAAAGAAAGATTTATCTGATTTTTTAGGTGAGGGTGCAAAATTCTCGTCATCTTTCATTTTATCAAAAAATTGACGTTGTTCTTTTGTTAATTCTTGCGGTGTCCAAACATTAATATGAATTAAAAAATCTCCTGTCCCATAACGTTCTATACTTGGTAAACCTTTTCCTTTGAGACGTAAAATTTTACCTGATTGTGTTCCGGCTTCAATTTTAATTTTCACTTTTCCAGTAACCGTTTCAATTTCTTTAGTATCCCCAAGAACTGCCTCAGAAAGATTTATATACAAATCATAATGAATATTAGTTCCTTCTCTTTTTAATGTATCATGCTGAATTTCTTCTATCAATACTAATAAATCTCCTGAAATTGAATTTTTTCCTGGTGCTTCATTTCCTTTTCCACCTACTTTTAATTGAACACCTTCAGTAACACCTGCTGGTATATTAATAGAAACTGTTTCTTCTTTCACAATTAAACCTTGTGCATCAGACCCGTTAGGTTTACTAGAAATAGTTTCACCAGCTCCTTGACAAGTTCCACAAGTAGTTGCCGTTTGCATTCTACCAAGAATGGTGTTGGTCACTCGCATTTGCTGCCCAGATCCATTACATGTTGAACAGGTTTTGTAAGAGACACCATCCGCTTGAACCTTTCTTCTAACTTTTACTTTCTTTTCTACTCCTTTGGCAATTTCCTCTAAAGTTAGTTTTACACGAATACGCATATTACTTCCTTTTACTCTCGCTTGACGTTGTCCTCCGCCACCAAATCCACCTCCGAAACCACCACCAAAGCCGCCTCCGAAAATATCTCCAAATTGACTAAAGATGTCTTCCATGTTCATTCCTCCGCCACCAAAGCCACCGCCACCTTGAGGTCCATCAAAAGCTGCATGACCATATTGATCGTAACGCGCTTTTTTATTGTCATCGCTCAAAATTTCATAAGCTTCAGCAGCTTCTTTAAACTTTGCTTCTGCTGTAGCATCATCTGGATTTTTATCAGGATGGTATTTAATCGCCATCTTACGATACGCTTTCTTTATCTCTGCAGCACTTGCTGATTTATTTATCCCTAACGTCTCGTAGTAATCTTGTTTTGCCATATTTTTTCAATTACCAATAATCAATGATCAGTGATCACTGTTAATTGTAGATTGTTAATAATTATTGTCCTATCACTACTTTTGGATAGCGAATAATTTTATCTCCTAACTTATAACCTTTCTCAACTGCGTCAATCACTTTTCCCTTTAACTTATCTGATGGTGCAGGAATTTGAGTGATTGCTTCATGAATTTCAGCATCAAAAGCATCACCTTGTTTTACTTCAATTTCGGTTAAACCTTTTTGAGTTAACGTATTTTTAAACTTATCGTTAATCAATTGCATACCTTTCAGAACTTCTTTGTCTTTAACTTTTTTGATTTCAGTTAATCCTCTGTCAAAATCATCCATGATTGGCAGTAAAGATGTCATTAATTCCTGACTGGCAGTTTTGAATAATTCGATTCTTTCTTTTGAAGTTCTTTTTTTATAATTTTCGAACTCGGCAAACAATCGTAAATATTTATCTTTTTCTGCTTGAATCAATTCATCTGCTGTGGGTTCCTCTTTAACAACTTCCTGATTTTCTTCCACTTGTGCTTCCGAATCAGTATTTAATATTTCTTCTTCTTTTATGTTTTCTTTTTTACTCATTTTATGTTCTCGTTAAAATGTTCACATTTTATAGACAATAATTTTGCCAATAAAAAAATAGTGTCAGATTGACACTATTTTTATAATTTACAAAAACTAATTCTTTAGTCTTCTATCCTTTCAATTTTTGCTCCTAATGAACGAAGACGATTTTCGATATCTTCATAACCTCTATCAATCTGTTCTATGTTATTGATAATACTTGTTCCTTTAGCAGATAAAGCAGCAATTAATAATGAAATTCCAGCTCTAATATCTGGAGATGTCATTTTAGTTGCTTTTAATTGTGATTGATGATCATGACCAATTACTGTTGCTCTGTGTGGATCACATAAAATAACCTTGGCTCCCATATCAATTAGTTTATCGACAAAGAATAAACGACTTTCAAACATTTTTTGATGAATCAATACGGTTCCTTTAGCTTGAGTCGCAATTACTAAAACAATACTTAATAAATCAGGCGTAAATCCTGGCCAAGGTGCGTCTGCTACAGTTAATACAGAACCATCTATATAGTTTTGTATTTCGTAACTTTCTTGAGATGGAATATAAATATCATCACCTCTTTTCTCTAGTTGAATTCCTAGTTTTCTAAAAACATTTGGAATCTGACCTAAATTTTCCCAGCTAACATCTTTAATTGTTAATTCAGATTGTGTCATTGCAGCCATACCAATCCAACTACCAATCTCAATCATATCAGGTAATACTCTATGAGTACAACCTCCTAAAGATTTTACTCCTTCAATAATCAATAAATTAGAACCAACACCTTTGATGCTAGCCCCCATACTGTTCAACATTTTTGACAATTGTTGGATGTAAGGTTCACATGCTGCGTTGTAAATTTTTGTGGTTCCTTTGGATAAAACTGCGGCCATAATAATGTTTGCAGTTCCGGTTACAGAAGCTTCATCTAACAACATTTCAGTTCCGGTTAAACCTTCTGGTGCTTCTACTCCGTAGAAATATTCTTCTCTGTTGTATCTGAAAGTAGCGCCTAAACGGATAAAACCTTCAAAATGCGTATCTAGCCTTCTTCTTCCTATTTTATCTCCACCAGGTCTTGGAATATATCCTTTTCCATAACGAGCTAATAAAGGACCAACTATCATGATAGATCCACGTAAAGAACTTCCGTCTCTTTTAAATTCTGGAGACTCTAAGTACGCTAAGTTTATTTCATCAGCCTGAAAACTATAGGAGTTTTTTCCTAGTTTTTCAATTTTGACTCCTAATTCTCCAAGTATAAAAATTAGTTTGTTAATGTCTATAATGTCAGGAATATTATGAATTGTAACTTTTTCTGGAGTTAATAAAACAGCACATAAGATCTGTAATGCTTCATTTTTTGCTCCTTGCGGTGTAATCGTTCCATTTAATTTGTGACCACCTTCTATCTTAAATGAAGCCATTTATCTCTTTCTATTTTTGTTTTGATAATTTTTACTTTTGGTATTCTTATGATTTGAAGTCCCTTGACCTTGCGAATTTCTTTTTCTTAGTAAATTTATACTTTCAGAAAGTGCATCTTCTGAATCTCTTATATCAATTTTACCATCAGAAAGTTCAAACAAATGTTTAAAAATGACATCATCTTCTACGGTATCTTTATTCCAATTTAGGAAACATTTTTTCATATGATTTGCAATCGTATATACTAATGCATCTTTCATATCACCTTCTTCCCAAGTTAAAACAGTATCAATCATTATCTGGATGTTATTTCCGTAGAATCGATATTTACTAGCAGATTTTGGATATGGTAATGATTCTGGCTTCTCTTGTAATTCTTCTTTTGAAGGAATCTCATAAGGTGAATCAGCATCTAATTTAAAATCAGACATAATATATAATTGATCCCATAACTTATGCTTAAAGTCTGGAACATCTCGAAGATGTGGTTGTAAATTACCCATTACATCAACAATAGCTAATGCCATTTCATTTCTTTCTTCTTTTGTTTCAAGGGCAATGCAGTGATCTACCAATTTCTGAATATGTCTTCCATATTCTGGAATAATTAAGTGAGGTCTTTCTGCATTGTATTCTAAGTCGTAGTCTATCATATAATTTAAGATGTTGTAATCTATGTATGTTGCAAATTAAGTATTTATTTTTGGTTTAGCTGAACAAATCATCAACCAATGACCTTCAATTTTGCAAATTGAAGTAATAGTTTCTTCTTTCCTACTGTTCCAAACTGAATTTCAGCTTTTTTATTGGCTCCTGTTCCTTCTAAATTTAAAACCTCTCCTCTACCAAAACGATTGTGTTCTACAATATTTCCCACGACAATTTTATCATCAAACAAATTTGTTTTTGGCTGCGTATGAGAAACTTTTGTTAAGTTTTTAGGAGGATTGAAAACTGTTTTATTTTCTTTTTCTACTCTTTGACGTTGGATTGGTTTTTGAAAACGAACTTTCTTTGGAGCATCTCCAAAAATATCTTGATCTACAAATCGATTAATAGATGGCTCTACTCTTTTTGGAGTGATATATTCTAAAAACTGTTCATCTATTTCTTCTAAAAAGCGACTTGGTTCACAATCAATTAATTTTCCCCAACGGTATCTAGTTTTAGTATATGTTAAATAGGCTGCTTTTTCTGCTCTTGTTAGCGCTACATAAAACAATCTACGTTCTTCTTCTAGTTCTGAACGGGTATTCATACTCATAGCAGAAGGAAATAAATTCTCTTCCAATCCTACAATATAAACATATGGGTATTCTAATCCTTTAGATTGATGAATACTCATCAAAGATACTTTTGGTTTATCATCCTTTTTATCAGAATCTAAATCCGTAGCCAAAGCTACTTCTTCTAGGAAGGAAGTTAACGAAGCATCTTCGCCAGTTTCGATCTTATCAGTAATGAAATCTTTTACTCCGTTTAATAATTCTTGAACATTTTCTACTTTGCTAACTGCTTCAGGAGTTCCTTCTTTCTCTAAATCTTTGATTAATTGCGTTTGCTTAATTACTAATTCTGTAACTTCAAAAGCGTTCATTTTTTGCGCATCAATTTGAAAACGCAATACCATGTTTAAAAAATTCTGAAGCTTTGTCTTTGTTCCTGAGTTTAATTTTAAATCAATTTTATCTAAATGCTTTAAAATTTCAAAAATTGATTTCTTATAGTGATTCGCAGCTATCGTTAATTTATCAATAGTTGTTGCGCCGATTCCTCTTGCAGGATAATTGATAATTCTTTTTAAAGCTTCTTCATCATTTGGATTGATTAACATTCTTAAATACGACAGTAAATCTTTAATTTCTTTACGCCCGTAGAATGAAATTCCTCCATAAATCTTATACTCAATACTTTTTTTACGCAATGCATCTTCCATTGCTCTGGATTGAGAATTTGTTCTATATAAAACTGCAAATTGATCGTTTTGCAGTTGCTGATTCATTTTATGATCAAAGATAGACTGCGCTACAAACCTTCCTTCCTCTCCATCAGAAATGGTACACATAACTTTAATAAGTTCGCCAGAATCATTAGAAGTCCAAACTTCTTTATCTAATTTGGTTTTGTTTTTTTCAATAACAGAATTCGCAGCATTTACAATGTTTTGAGTAGAACGATAATTTTGCTCCAACTTAAACATTTTAGTATCTGGATAATCTTTTTGAAAACTTAAAATGTTCTGAATGTTGGCGCCTCTAAAACTATAAATACTCTGAGAATCATCACCTACAACACAAATGTTCTGAAAACGATCTGCCAATGCTTTTACAATAATGTATTGCGAATGATTTGTATCTTGATACTCATCAACCATAATATAACGAAAACGGTCTTGATATTTTGCTAAAGATTCTGGAAAACGAGCCAATAATTCATTGGTTCTTAGAAGAAGATCATCAAAATCCATGGCGCCAGATTTAAAACAACGCTCTACATATTCTTTGTAGATATCTCCTACTTTTGGTCTGCTTGCCATTAAATCTGCCTCTTGCAAGTCAGAATTATTAAAATACGCTCGCACCGTAATCAAACTATTTTTAAAGGAAGAAATACGATTTAGAATTTGTTTTGCCTTGTATCTGTCTTTGTCTAATCCCATTTCTTTGATGATAGAAGTGATTAAACGAACCGAATCTTGCGTATCATAAATCGTAAAGTTGGATGGGTATCCTAATTTGTCTGCTTCAGAACGTAAAATTCTTGCAAATACGGAATGAAAAGTTCCCATCCATAAATTCTTAGACTCGCTTGCTCCAACAACTGAAGCAATTCTATCTTTCATTTCACGAGCCGCTTTGTTTGTAAACGTAAGCGAAAGAATATTAAACGCATCTACTCCTTGCTGCATTAAATGAGCAATTCTATAGGTTAATACACGTGTTTTACCAGAACCTGCACCTGCGATGATAATCATAGGTCCGTCTTTCTGTAAAACCGCTTCTTTTTGTGCTGGATTTAAGGAATCTAAATAGTTTGCCAAGGTAACTTTTGTAAGCATCAAAAATACCAATCAAGATGCAGAGTAACAACAAAAGTTATCGACAATTTGAACAAAAAACAGCAAGTCTTTTTATCCTATTAAAAATAAAAATGAAAAAAAATGCGAAAAAATTTGCGTAACCGAATGGTTACATATATATTTGTAATAAATCAGTTACATATTTATGAGAAGAGATGTTTATCAAGCTATTGCAGATCCGGTTAGAAGAGACATTATAAAACTCTTAATGAAGGACACGATGAACATAAATGAAGTAGCTAAGAATTACGAAATCAGTAGACCAGCAGTGTCAAAACACTTAAAAATACTGAATGAATGTGGAATCATAAATATCAACAAAAAAGGAAGAGAGCGTTTATGCAAAGTAGAACCTACGATGTTAAAACCGGCCTTTACTTGGATTGATCAATACAAAGAAAACTGGAATAAACAAGACAAAACCAATACCCCCTAATGGTTTGTAAAGTTACAAAAGCTCATTGCTCACCCCCTTCTGCTTTGAGCTTAGTAACTTTTATTTTGAAGTAAAACAAACTGCTACAATTAATTTAATTCACTTATTAAATCATAGACACTTTTTTAAATACTTTTTTTATAAAGTAAAACGTTCTATAAAAATTATTGAGATTCTTCATTCCATTAACATTGATGTGTTTTTTAATTAACTGAATGTTGGTGTGTTAAAAAAATATTTTGAACTTTCATTCCTGCGTAGGCAGGAATCTGTTTTGAATCTTTTTGATATTCCTAACTATGCAGAAATGACAAACCGTATAGTATAAACATCATTACAACAGCTTAAAAAAAATCTCAGATCTCAGAGTGACACTTTACAGACAGCCTCTTCTATTTAAATAATACTTGGTGAGTTTTGATTGATTCAAAACCCGTAAAACTACCTGTTTGTAATACTCTAAAAAGGGCTTGATAACACCTAACCACCTGATTATCAGATTAAAATTACTCAACAGTAAGCTAAAAGGGAGAGCTGTACTATCTAAACTAAAGGCATACTTCAATATTAGAAAGAATTGTTTTGGGTAAGTACATAAACTCATTAATATTTTTAAAACTTCAATTATTTCTCTCTTTTAATCTTAATTAAGGAAAATACCTATTGAGTGGCTTTACATTGTTAAATATATTTGAAGTGCAGTATATAGTGAAAAAAAAGGAGAAAGTTAAAGAGATCCCTAAATCCCTATAACAAACTCCCTTACCCTTATTTTTTTATATAAGATTTTAATTTATAGCCTACATCCTAAATTTTAATCCTACAAAAGAACTAAATCTATATTCGTTTTTTGAGTTATAAACCACTTCTAAATCTTTTCTTTGTGTAAATTGTTGTGTAACAATAAACTTTAATCGATTATTTATCTTGTAGTTAAGCTCTCCACTAAAACTATAGGTAGGACAACCTACTTTTTGCCTGTACGTTTTTCCAAAATCTACATAGGCAATAGCACCTATTTTTCCATAAATACTTCTTATTACGTATCCTACTCCAAGAGCATAGCGTTTATAGTCTTTACCAACTATATCAGCATACTCTACAGAAATATAAGTTGAAAAATGGTTTTTTTTAAGATTATAAATAGGAATTTCAATCTTAGACAAAAAGTTAACAGTCAAAGGATCGTTTCCTATTTGATCTCCAAAAAAGAATAGTCTTACATCTTGTTGTAGAGAGATTTCAATATTGTTTTGTCCATAGCTACAAAATGTAAACATAAAAAAGATACAAGCAAATAATATTTTTTTCATAATTGAGGGATTTCATGTGAATAATTATTTTGTATAAATCTAAATGAATAAATAATATCTTCAAATGACAAATGTCATGTTTTATGCCCTAAATACTCTTTAAATTTACTCAAAAGTTATTATCATGAAATCAAAACATCTTCTTTCTATCCTTTGTATCGCACTATTATTTTCTTGTTACCCAAGAGAAAATATAGTAACATTCTTTGATGAAGAAACAATATCAAAAGAAATGATATTATCAACAATGATTGACGGAGAAATACAAAACTCAATTAACTCATCTATTCCTATAAGTTTGTTAGATTCCGAATTTTTTGGGCAATATATAGAACATTTAATTGAACTAGAAGTGACTTCTATTGTGGTCACAATTTCAGGGTATGATAATGGAGTTACTAATTCTGAAATTAAACTTGGAAACACCATTCTCGAAAATAACATTGATGATAGTGTTACATCTATTAACATAGTAAACTCTTATAAATTAGAGGATGTTTCCCAGGAACTGTTAAATAGTCATAGTATACCTTTTACATTTTCAGGTGATTCTATTTCCGTAGATACTTTTCAAGTCTCTGTAACTATAACCTTTAAAGGAGTATTTATAAATTAAAATTCTTAAAAAATGAAAAACATAATCATTATTTTTTTACTCTTTCACACTACTTGTTTATTATCTCAAGAAAGAATTTCTATTGATGTTTTTTTAGGATTAAAAACAACTGGTATTGACAATGAATATCAAAGTCAACAAAAAGTAATCAATACGTTAACAAATTTTTCTCTTCAATTAAAAGAAACTGATTTTGGACATTTCTTTATAGGTCAATCATTAGAATATGCAAACTTACAAGATGGACCGTGTTATAGATACGCATTTCTTCAAATAGGGTATAGCTTTAGCCAGCCTATTCTCTTAAGAAAAATGACAGCAAATGTTGCCGTTAATTATGCAATTACTAAAAGATGGTCTGAAGGGTTTAATAGCTATGGGGGCACATTTGACCTTAGTTATAAATTTAGTGACAGTATAAAATTAGCCTCACTGATTCAAATGGTACGAAAAACCGATATAGAAAATCATAATCCCAATGGGCATAATATTGTTTATGAATTTAATTTTTTTGTAGGAATTAAAATAGATCTTTTCAGAGTTAGAAATATTATTTAACTTCTTCTAAATACTTTTATTATGCCTTTATTATTAGTGATCAGTAATTGCACTACAAATGGAATGCTATGCTGTTTCTCATAGTTGTGAATTAGTAAATAACTTACAAACAAAGGCACTTATTATAAAATCAGTTATGGACAATACTATTGACAAAGATCATCACGGAAAGCTATATTCAAGTTGGTCAAGTACAATGTTTGTGAAATACATTTTAGAAAAAAATATAATATAGAATGATAGCAAGAACAAAGTATATAATTAATTAGCTAAATTAAATTTCATCATTGTAAACAAAGATAGAGATAAACAGAAAATAAGTGCTTTTAAATTTCCAAAGCTTCATATACAAAAACTTCCCAAAACATATAAAAACAATAGATATTTAAATTTAAATAGGACTTTCTTTATTTTTTCTCTTTGGTTTTTTTTTATAGAATAGTCGGAGCAATAATTACTGGAAAATTAAAAAATTCCCATAGTAAGAACACTACTGGACTGGTTAAGAAAGCTACTTTCATTTTTAAGTTTTTTAGTCTTTTTTTAAAGCAAGATCAATTAAAGTGCTTAATATATGTTGTTTTGATTTGGGAAGGTTTTGTAAAAATACCGAGCGAATAATCTTCTAATAAATAAAAAACCAAACAATCTTGACCATCCCAATCAAAAGAGATATTTTTACAAAATGGAAGACGCAATTTTACAAGGTATAGGATATGCAATCCCAGCTTTGGTTACCGGAGCTGTTGCATATTTTGTGATGACTGGCTTGAGAAATCAAGATACCAATGAAAAGAAAATGGATCTTTTAGCACAAAAGAAAAAAGAATCACTACCTGTTCGTTTACAAGCTTATGAACGTATGCTATTGTTTTGTGAACGCATCAATCCAATTAAAATGTTATTACGAGTAAAACCAGTTGGAGATGCTTCTGAAGACTATTTACAATTATTATTAGCTAGTATAGATCAGGAGTTTCAGCACAATATGGTACAACAATTATACATTTCTGACGAGTGTTGGAATGTTATTCTTGCTTCAAAAGCAGCTGTAATTAACAAATTGAAGCAAGTTTCTAACACCTCAAATTCAGCTAGTGATTTTCGCGAAAATGTATTTTTAGAATACTCTAAAAAAGCGCCATCTACTGATACCGCTATTGCTTTCTTAAAAAATGAAGTTAAAAAGATTATTTAAAAGAGAGCACTGAATTATACTAATTAGTATTGTCTTTCAGTAAATTACAGCGCCCTTCTCTCTCCTTTTTCAAAAAAGATTTTTAAAAACGAACTCTTATTCCCAATTTATAATTTCTACCTCTGGTATTAAAACCTATAGTTTCTTGATAATCCTCATTAAATAAATTAGTGACAGATCCGAAGAATAACACTTTTCCGTCTAAAACTTTATAGTTTGCATTGATATCGAGAACACTGTAACTTGGTAAAATAACATCCTGACCTGCAGTTCCAAAGCTTCCAAAAGCATCAAACAAAGATCTTTCTCCAACATTTCTAAAAAGTGCAGAAATTGCTGAGTTTTTCGTAAGATTTGCTTCAATACTTGCAGTTAATTTGCTTTTAGGGATATAATCTACATCATCACTTTTATCGATGTGTGTATATCCTATATTTGTTTTTACATTTTTTGTAAATGAGTAAGTAATATCTGCCTCGATACCCGAAACATTGATGTCTTCTAATGCATTAGTATAAACTCCAAAAGGAGGGGTTGATAAGTTCTGAAAGATTACTTTATCTACTTCTACTCTATTAAAGTATACAGTATTCACTTGTAATTTATCCCCAATCCAACTTTCAAAACCAAATTCGAATGTTGTATTGGTTTCTGGATTTAAATCAACGTTTCCAAAATCAGAAAATAGTTGATATAAACTTGGTGCAATAAAGGCAGAACTATAAGAGGAAATTAACTTTAGGTTTACATTTTCATTTTTTAAGATTCCGAAGGCAAGACTTGTATCATACACGAAATTATTACCATAATTACTATGCATATTTAATCGCCCTCCAGCATTTAAACTCAATCCAAAATCAGTACTATAGACTGCTGACACATACGGATCAAAAACGTTGAAATTTGCTAAATCTGGATCAATGTTTCCAAAATCAGAGATGGTTTCGTTTTCATGTTTTTGATAATTAAGTCCAGTTATTAATTGAAAATACTTTGTGAATTCGTATTTGTTAGCCAAATCTAAATTGACACTTGAACCTTTGTAGATAAAGGTGTTAATCCCTCCAGAGAAAGAATTAAAACTATCAAAACTTCTGTCTAAAGAATTGATCGATGCGTTTAAAAACAACTCTCCTTTTTTATATTTTAATTGCGGTCTAATTCCGATTCTAATTTGTTCTTGACTCCCTTGATTGATATCAGAATCATTAAAAGCACCTGCATCAAAAGAATAATCAAACTCATCATAGTTTATAAAAGCATCTAATCGGAATTGTTTATTTACTTTATATCCTAATTTTAAAAAACCGTTTTTACTTACATAACTATCCTCTTCAAACGGGATATCTGTATTGCTTTTTGCAGATGAAAATCCATCCGTACCTGTTAAATTGAAATATGCGTTGTATTGTAATTTTTCTAAAGTACCACTAATAGCAACATTCTGATTTTTATCATTTAATGCAGAGTTTCTGTTTTCTGAGGTAGTATTAGTCCCCATACTAAACTCATAAGACCCAGAAATATCGTTTTTAGAAGCTTTCTTTAGAATAATGTTAATGACTCCAGTTCCCGCTCCAGTTCCGTATAAAGTACTTGATGCACCTTTTAAAACCTCAATGGATTCAATTTGATTCAAAGATAATAATCGTAAATCGTAAGATTGTTCTATCCCTGTAGGATCAGAAACAGGAACCCCGTCTATTAAAATAAGTACTTGTCTGCTTCTTCCACCACGGATGTAAGTATTTCTTGGTTCTCCAGGATTAGAATTTACTCCTCTAATTTCTACTCCAGGCACATTGTTTAACAATTGTATCACTGATTTACCAGCATTTGTTTGAATGTCTTTTTGTGTGATTTTGTAAATTACTTTTCCTGTATTTTCCTTTTTCAAATTAAACTTAGTTGCAGACAATACGACCTCTTCTAAATCTTCTCTTTTTTCTTTTGATTTTTTTTCTTGTGAAAAGAGCTGTGCAGTAGATAAGCACAACGCTAACACACCAATGATTACAAATTGATTTTTCATTTTTTTGATTTAATTTTTACAAATAAATCAGGTAAAATTTTTGTACAAAAATGATGGTATTAGTACACAAACCTTTGTCCCGAAAGTTTTATTACTCGTGATTTAGGGCAGGTCTCCTGACTCGTATTATGTTATGAACCTTCCCAGCTTGTATCAAATCTTATTTGATAGTAACCAGTGGTTTGAAGCATAACTACTCATTTTAAATGAGATCCTGAATATACACTTCGACATGCTAAGTGTGACAATTAAGGATATACTTACAGTTGCGGGAACAGTCTCGGATTTTCACCGAATTCCCTTTTAATCTAGTATCAATGATGTTGATAATAGAACCAAAAATCGGAGCAAATGTATACTATTTTTCATACATAAATTTTATTTTGTAAACTATTTTGTAATCTTGCAGTGTACAATTCGCATTCATGAAAAATCAGAAATACTCTTTTTTATTTATCGTTATTTTTTCCATAATCTTTAGTTCTTGCAGAGAGAAAAAAGCAATTAATACTAACGAAAATATAACTAAACAGTTGAGTGAAGTAAAATACGCTAAAGGATTTGATATAGAGCGTTTTAATGATTATAAAAAAGTAATTATAAAAACCCCATATCCTGAAGCTAAAGAAAGCTTGATTTATATTTTAAAATCAAAATCTCTGTCCAAGAAAAGTGAATTAAATAAAGGCGACATTCAAGTTCCTGTGGATAAAATTGTAGTGACTTCTACGACTCATATTCCAATGTTAGAACTATTAGGAGAAGAAAATAGCTTGGTGGGTTTTCAGGATACCAATTATATATCTTCAGAAAAAACACGTAAACGAATCGATAGTGGGTTTGTAAGAGAGTTAGGAAAAGAAGCTGCGATGAATACGGAAGTTCTTTTTGAATTACAACCAGATCTTGTGGTTGGATTTGCTATGAACAAAACGAATAAAACCTATAATCTAATTGAAAAACAAGGAATACCAGTCATCATCAATGGAGATTGGTTAGAAGAAACTCCTTTAGGTAGAGCAGAGTGGATTAAATTTTTTGGAGCTTTGTATGATAAAGAGAAAGAAGCAGATAGTATATTTAAACTAATTGAGTCGAATTATTTGGAAGCTAAAGCAATTGCAAAAAAATCAAACAACAAACCCACGATTCTTTCTGGTGCCATTATGAGAAATGACATATGGAATCTTCCTGGAGGAGAGAGTTTTGTTGCTAAATTCTTATTAGATGCAAATGTAAACTACTTATGGAAAGATTCTAAAGGAAAAGGCAGTTTGCAATTAAGCTTTGAAAGTGTTTTTGACAAAGCTCAAGATGCTGATTACTGGATTGCTCCAGGCTACTTTTCTACAAAAGAGCAAATGCTAGAAAATAATAGTCATTACAAAAGCTTTACGGCTTTTCAACAAGGTAATATCTATACAGCTGCTACAAAAATAGGTGCAACAGGTGGTGTTATTTATTATGAGTTAGCTCCTACTCGACCCGATTTAGTTTTAAGAGACATTATAAAAATTACAAATCCTAGTTTATTATTAAATTATGAATTGACGTTTTTTGAAAAAATGAAGTAAGTTTTACTACTTATTAAGCTCTAAAGTTCGTTCTCTTAAGTAAAGATATAAAGGAAACGTAAAAGCTATAGCTATTAAGAAAGTCAGTGGAATTAATACCCACCATCCTTTCACCTTTAACTTTCTAGCATCTGGAATATACCAAACAAAGAAAGTTAGCACAACAACACTTAAATCAGCTCCAAAAGATTTCCCAGCAAAATTAGATTGTGCTAATTCAAAGAAATGAACAAGAGAAGCTTCTTCATTGCTAGAAAAATACTGGATGTTATAATACCAAGTATATGCAACACCTAAAATAGCAATGAATAAGAAAATATATTTACGTTTCATGGTGATGTATTTTATATAATTAACATTTCAAAACGCTCTAGATGGACACTGGGTTGTCACGTTGAGCTTGCCTTGTCGGCAGACAGGCCTATCGAAACGTTATCGATGGTGACTGAAGCTCTCGAAGTCACATTACATGATTACATTCTGAATGACACTTCGAGCGCCTCAGTGTTCAATAATAAGAACCTAAAACAATGTAATCTGTCCGTCTTCTTCTGTTTTTGTATTATCAGAATCCTGTTTAGTTGATTTTTCTTCTGATTTAGATTCAGTGTTTTCTGAAGAAATTTCTTCTTCATCAACCACCTCAACATCTTCAATTATTACTTCTTCGGGCTCATCAAAAGGTAATGAATCTAATAGATTTACTTGTTTTATTTTATCAGTAGTGAGCTGATTCCCTTGTGCTTTAATTCCTTTAACAGCAATAAATTCTTCAAAGTTGACTTCTTTAGTATCTATAGACCTTTTAGAAAATATGACTTCCGCAACCGGTCTGTAGTCGATCGCTATAATTTCTAATTGAGATTTTGGATGCTCAGAAATAAAAACCTCTTCTTTATCTTCAGCTTCTATAAGAAAACGCTTTACATAATAACGCTCTTTTTCTCCATCAAAATAAATCGCAGAAATTGGTTTTTTAGGTTTCCATTTTTCTAAGACTATCAAATCGTCATCAAAATGCATTTGTAATTCTGGTGTTACAGCTTTAATTTTTCCAGATTGCGTGGCAATCAAAATTTTATCTTCAGCTTTAAACTCCCCTAACAATTCACCTCTACCATCAACATTTAAGCGTTGTACCGTATCATCAAACCAAATCTTACGAGGTTTTAATGTTGAAACTCCAGATGATTTGAATTCAACTTTACGGATAGCATATTTTGTAATTGTATTTCCTCTAACAGCACGACCTTTGACCGCTAAATCAGAAAAATCAATATCCCATTTCAATTTTTTTACACTGCCAACTGCTCGTAATAAAATAGTTACTACCTCAGCTTCACCATTTGGATTTGCAGAAAAATAATGGACAATAGATCCTTTTTTTCCGTTTGCTAAATCGTACTCTTTATCTCTAGTTACACTAGTTACATTGAATCTCTTCATATAACTCGGACCGCTTTTTCCATCTCTGTACATCATATTATAAACGGTTCGTTTGTCTTTCTTCTTAAAAACTGCAACGTGAATAATATCTTTTCCTACAAAAGTTTTAGAAGCCACTTTCGTAACCATCAGATGGCCATCTTTTCTAAAAACTATGATATCATCAATGTCTGAACAATCGGTTACATATTCGTCTTTACGTAATGAAGTACCAATAAATCCTTCTTCTCTATTGACATAAAGTTTGGTGTTTCTAATGACTACTTTGGTAGCTACAATATCATCAAAAGCTCTAATTTCTGTTTTACGTTCTTTTCCAGCGGCATACGTAGTTTTTAATCGCTTAAAATAATCAACGGCATAAGTTATCAAATTATCCAATTGAACTTTAACTTGTGCAATCTTATCTTCTAAGCCTTCAATGAACTGTTTCGCTTTATCAATATCAAATTTTGAAATCTTTTTGATTCTAATTTCAGTTAGACGAACAATATCTTCTTCATTGATAGCTCTTTTTAAGTGTTTTATATGTGGTTGTAATCCTTTATCTATGGCATCGATTACACCTTGCCAAGTTTCTTGATCTTCAATATCACGATAGATTCTATTCTCTATAAAAATTCGTTCTAAGGAAGCAAAATGCCATTGTTCTTCTAATTCATGTAATTGAATTTCTAATTCTCTCTTTAAGAGATGCACTGTATAATCTGTTGAAGTTTTCAGCATTTCTGTAACTCCAATAAATCGCGGTTTATTATCGTCAATAATACAACACAATGGTGAAATTGAATTTTCACAATTGGTAAATGCATACAAGGCATCGATGGTTTTATCTGGTGAGATATTTGGCGGTAAATGCACTAAAATTTCTACATTGGCCGCTGTATTATCTTCAATCTTCTTGATCTTAATTTTCCCTTTTTCATTGGCTTTGATGATACTATCAATTAAAGTTGTTGTTGTTGTACCAAATGGAATTTCTGTAATGACTAGAGTTTTCTTATCAAGCTGAGACATTTTTGCTCTAACTCTAACTTTACCTCCGCGTTTTCCATCATTATAATTAGAAAAATCTGCAATACCTCCTGTTAAGAAATCAGGTAGAATTGTAAAGCTTCTCCCTTTCAAATACTTGATAGATGCATCTATCAATTCAATAAAATTATGTGGTAATATTTTAGTAGATAAGCCTACTGCAATCCCCTCTGCACCTTGCGCTAATAAAAGGGGAAATTTAACAGGAAGGTTAACGGGTTCTCTTTTACGACCATCATAAGATGCTTGCCATTCTGTTGTTTTAGGATTAAAAACAACATCTAAGGCAAACTTAGATAAACGAGCTTCAATATAACGTGAAGCTGCTGCGCGGTCTCCTGTGAGAATATTTCCCCAGTTTCCTTGCATGTCTATTAGCAATTCTTTTTGCCCGATTTGAACCATCGCATCTGCAATAGAGGCATCTCCGTGGGGATGATACTGCATGGTATGACCCACAATATTTGCAACTTTGTTATAACGACCATCATCCAAATCTTTCATAGAATGCATGATACGACGTTGTACAGGCTTTAATCCATCATTAATACCCGGAACTGCTCTTTCTAAAATTACATACGAGGCATAGTCTAAAAACCATTCCTTGTACATTCCTGTAACTCTAGTAATGGTTTCTACAGAATCAGTCTGGTTATCAAGATCAGCAGTTTGTTCTTCTTGATGATTCTCCAAGCCTTCTTTATCTTCTTCGTGGTCGTTAATTTCTTCGCTCATCTTTTATACTTCCTCAACGATATCTAGTTCAACTTTCAAATTCTCTATGATAAACTTCTGTCTATCAGGTGTGTTTTTACCCATATAGAATTGTAACATTTGATCTATCGACATATCTTTATCTAACATTACAGGATCTAGACGAATATCATCACCAATAAAATGTACAAATTCATTTGGCGAGATTTCACCTAATCCTTTAAATCGAGTGATTTCTGGTTTTCCTTTTAATTTTTGAATTGCGGTCCTTTTCTCTTCTTCTGAATAGCAGTAGAACGTTTCTTTCTTATTCCGAACTCTAAATAATGGCGTATCTAAAATATATAAATGCCCTTCTTTGATAAGTTCTGGAAAGAATTGCAAAAAGAAAGTGATTAATAACAATCTAATATGCATTCCATCCACATCGGCATCTGTAGCAATTACAATATTATTATAACGTAAATCTTCTAACCCGTCTTCAATATTTAAAGCTGCTTGTAATAAATTGAATTCTTCATTTTCATACACAATCTTCTTAGACAAACCATAAGAGTTTAAAGGTTTTCCTTTTAAACTGAATACTGCTTGGGTGTTTACATTTCGAGATTTGGTGATAGATCCAGAAGCCGAATCTCCCTCTGTAATAAACAAGGTGGTTTCTAGGTGTGTTTCTTTTTTAATATCCCCTAAATGAACTCTACAATCACGTAACTTCTTATTGTGTAAACTAGATTTCTTAGCTCTATCTCTAGCCAGTTTTCGAATGCCAGATAATTCTTTACGCTCTTTCTCTGCTTGTTGAATTTTTTTCTGAATACTTTCTGCTACAACAGGGTTTTTATGAAGATAATTATCTAATTGAGTTTTAAGAAAATCGTTAATATAAGTTCTTACGGTTGGCAAGCCGCCTCCCATTTCAGTTGAACCTAGTTTTGTTTTAGTCTGACTCTCAAAAACAGGTTCCATTACTTTGATAGCAATAGCTGAAATAATAGATTTACGAACATCTGAAGCTTCAAAATTCTTTCCATAGAACTCACGGATTGTTTTCACCAAAGACTCTCTAAATGCGGCTTGATGTGTCCCTCCTTGGGTAGTATGTTGACCATTTACAAAAGAATGATATTCTTCAGAATATTGTGTTTTACTATGTGTAATAGCTACTTCAATATCATTTCCTTTTAAATGAATAATTGGATACAACATATCATCTTGATTGTTGTTGTCTTCCAATAAATCTTTTAATCCATTTTCTGAAAAGAATTTTTCACCATTGAAAAGAATCGTCAAACCTGGATTCAGGTAGACGTAATTTTTCAACATTTTAGCTACATACTCATTTCTGAATTTATATTTCTTAAAAATAGCTTCATCTGGAATAAAAGATACTTTAGTTCCTTTCCTTCTTGAAGACTCTTCAAGGAGTTCTTTGTTAATTAAATTCCCTTGTTCAAATTCAGCTGTTGCAGATTTGTTGTCTCTATTAGACTCAACTCTAAAAAAAGAAGATAATGCATTCACTGCTTTTGTTCCTACTCCATTTAATCCAACCGACTTTTTAAAAGCTTTAGAATCGTACTTTCCCCCAGTATTCATTTTAGAAACTACGTCTACAACTTTACCAAGCGGAATTCCTCGACCGTAATCTCTAACGGAAACTTTATTACCATGAATAGAAATATCAATCGTCTTACCGGCACCCATCACATACTCATCTATGGAATTATCTAAGACCTCTTTTACTAAAATATAGATACCATCATCCGCAGAAGATCCATCACCTAATTTTCCAATATACATACCAGGTCTCATTCTGATATGTTCTTTCCAATCTAGTGAGCGAATATTATCTTCTGTATACTTAGTTTCTTGAGCCATAAAATCTTTCTGCCGTTATTTTGAAGTCCTTGCTAAAATAGGATTTCTCATTAAAAATCAAAATGCCCATCTACATTAGTTATCAACAGATTTTCCACGATATAAAACTAGCCAAATTCTACAAAAAATAACAATATGTAATATTTTTAAACAATTAGTAATCAGTATACATATTTTTATATTTTCGCTTTGAAATTAGAACTCATGAATAGAGAACAATTACTTCAATTAACAGAAAAATATGATAGTCCTTTGTATGTCTATGACACACAAAAGATTGCATCGCAATATGAAAGAATTACCAATGCTTTTTCTAGTGTTGAGCAAGTTCAAATAAATTATGCGGTAAAAGCATTGTCAAATATTAATATTCTAAAATATTTTAAAAAATTAGGTGCTGGTTTAGATACAGTCTCAATTCAAGAAGTACAATTAGGATTAGCTTCTGGAGTTTCACCAGAAAAAATAATTTATACACCCAATGGAGTTTCTTTAGAAGAAATTGAAAAAGTTGCTCAAAAAGGGGTGCAGATTAACATAGACAACCTTTCAATTTTAGAGTTATTTGGACAAAAACATCCTGAAATTCCTGTTTGTATTAGAATCAATCCTCATATTATGGCGGGTGGAAATAGTAAAATCTCTGTAGGTCATATCGATTCTAAATTTGGAATTTCTATTCACCAAGTTCCACATATAAAAAGAGTTGTTGAAAATACAGGAATGCATATCAATGGAATTCACATGCATACAGGTTCTGATATTTTAGATATTGATACTTTTTTACGCGCATCAGAAATTTTATTTGATGTTGCAAAACAATTTGAATCTATAGATTTTATTGACTTTGGAAGTGGTTTTAAAGTTCCTTACAAAGAAGGTGATATATCTACAGATATCGAGCAATTAGGCGTTCAACTTTCTGAACGTTTTAATAAGTTTTGTAAAGATTTTGGAAGAAACATCACATTAATGTTTGAACCAGGAAAATTTTTAGTCTCTGAATCAGGTTATTTCTTAGCAAAAGTAAATGTAATAAAACAAACTACCTCAACTGTTTTTGCTGGTGTTGACAGTGGTTTTAATCATTTAGTTAGACCTATGATGTATGATTCTTTTCACAACATTACAAATATTTCAAACCCTGAAGGAAGAGACCGTTATTATTCGGTTGTTGGATACATCTGTGAAACGGACACCTTTGGTTCTAACCGAAGAATTAGCGAAATCTCTGAAGGTAATATTTTATGTTTCCATAATGCCGGAGCCTATTGTTTCTCGATGGCTTCTAACTACAATTCACGTTACCGTCCAGCAGAAGTAATGATCTATGAAGGAAATGATTATTTAATCCGAAAAAGAGAAACTTTTGAAGATATTTTAAAGAATCAAGAGATTATTGATATTTAAATAAAAAAAAGGTGTGATTTTTAAATCACACCTTTTTTTTTATTTATAAATATGAAGCTTCTTACATTTTTATTTTTGAAAGCTTTACTTCTTTACCGTCTTTATCTAAAAGAATCACTTCGTCAAATCCAGCATCTTTGAATTTAGCAAACTGAGTAGCTGCATCTCCAACGATCATATATCCCATCTTAGAAGCATCTAAATACTTATTTGCCAAGGCTTTGTGTTGCTCAAGAGTCATATTTCTAATAATATCTTCTTCTCCTGCAATATAATCTGTTGGTAAATTATAGTTACTAATGTTTTGTAACATTCCTAGTAAAGCACCTTGCGTTTCAAAACGTCTAGCATTTGATTTAATTAAAGCATTCTTAGTGAAATCTAAATCTTCTTGAGAAATTCCATCTTTATACTTTTCTATTTCATCTCTAAAGATGTTTACAGATTCAAAAGTAGTATTGGTTCTTACACTAGAAGAAGCTGAGAATGCTCCTTTAACTTTAGTTCCACTAAAACCAGTTCTTGCACCATAAGTATATCCTTTTTCTTCTCTTAAAATAAGATTCACATTTCCAGAAAAAGAACCACCTAATTTATAGTTCATTACTGTTGCAGCAAAATAATCAGGATCTGTTCTTGCCATAGATAAATAACCAATATTTATAACAGATTGTTTAGAATTTGGTATATCAACAAAATATACTGATGACTTATCTCTATCTCCATTCATCTCATAGGTTGGAAAAGTAACTTCTTTGCTTTTCCAATTACTTTCTAGATCTGCTAATACTGAAGTTGCTTTATCTTGAGTAATATTACCTACTACGTGAAATTTAGTTACTGAAGGAGAAAAGTTTTTCTCATAAAAGGCTTTTAAATCATCCATGGTAATAGCTTCTATGGATTCAACACTTCCACTTGCAGGATATGCAAAAATATGTTTCTCACCATACATTAACTTATTTCCAATGTTTCTAGCCACAACATTAGGATTTGCAGAAGAACGTTTCACACTATTAATCGTGCTCACTTTTATTCTCTTCAATTCTTCTTCATCCCATCGTGGTTGTAGTAAAATCTCTTCTACTAACTTCATTGTTTTATCAAAGTTTCTTGCCAGTGTGTTTCCAGAAATAGTAATTGCTTCATTTCCTGTAAACATTCTAATAGATGCACCTAAAAGCTCTATTTCTTGTTCTAATTCTTCTGGTGTTTTATTGGCAGTTCCTTCCATCATAATGTCTGTCATTAGATTTGCAACACCATTTTTGTCAAAAGAATCTAATAAGTGTCCTCCATCGATTACCATGCTAAAGTTAACAATCGGAATTTCAGTTTGTTCAATTCCGTAGACTTTCATGTCATTACTTAATGTCGTAGACCATGAAGTTGGAATATTTAATTTTGGGGATTCTCCTGTTTTTGGAGCCACAGATCTATCAAATTTAGAAGGTGTTTTAATTACTTCAGCATCTTTATCTGCTATTTTTACATCAACATTATCTTTGATTTTCTCTTCAACAATCGGAGCAATTTTTGAATCTTTTGCTGCTAATTCTAGTTTTCCTTTAGGAACAAAACTTGTTATCACGTAAGGCTTCCCTTTAATATATCTATTATATACTCTTGTGACATCTTCTTTTGTTACTTTTTTAACATTTTCAATATCTTCAGTAATAAATCCTGGATCACCAGCAAAAACATTGTATTGTGCTAATTGAAATGATTTCCCTAAAACACTACTGATAGAATTGTAAAAACCAGTTTCTAAACCTGCTTTAATACGTTCTACATCTTTATCTGTAATTCCTTCTTCTTCAAATTTCTTAAAAGATTCTAAAACAGCAGACTCTACATCATCTAAATTATTTACTCCGTTTGCAGTTACAATTACATGAAACTCTCCAGCCAATTCTTGTGAATTGTTATAGGCAGTTACTCTAGATGTTAATTCTTTCTCTTTTACAAGAACTTTATACATCGGAGCTTTCTTTCCGTCTGATAATAACTGTGCTAAGAAATCTAAAGCATATGCATCATCAGTATATTGCTCTAATGTTGGCCAAACCATATTTAATTGAGGAGATCTAGCAAAGTTATCTTCATGATAGAAACGTTTTGTTTCACTCAACGTTACTCTTCTTGGCTCTAATGGTTTTACTTCTTGACGACGCTTAATTTCTCCAAAATACTTTTCAATCAAAGCTTTTGCTTCATCAGTTTCAAAGTCACCTGCAATGACTAAAGTTGCATTGTTTGGTCCATAATATTTGTCGTAAAACTCTTTTACATCATCAATCGTTGCACTTTGTAAGTCAACTAACTCACCAATTACTTGCCAGTTATAGGGATGGTCTTCAGGATAAATAGCTTTGTCTAAAACCCAGTTTGTATGTCCGTAAGGATTATTGTCTACACGTTGTCTCTTTTCATTTTGTACAACTTCTTGTTGATTATAAAATGCAGATTCTGTAACCGTATTGATTAAATATCCCATTCTATCACTTTCTAACCACATGATAGTTTCTAGTGCGTTATTTGGAACGATTTCATAATAAATGGTTCCATCTTTCCAAGTTCCACCGTTTAGAGTTCCACCTAAGTCTTGTATTTTTTTGAAAAATTGATCTTGTGGCACGTTTTCAGATTCTTGAAAAAGCATGTGCTCAAATAAATGAGCAAAACCTGTTCTTCCTGTTTTTTCTCTGTTAGAACCTACTCCATATTGAATAGCTAAGGATACTATAGGATCAGATTTGTCTTGATGCAACACAACTTGTAATCCATTTTCTAATTCATATTTTTCAAATTCAATTGATAATTTATCAGAGTTTGAATCTTTTTGACAAGAAACAAAACCTAATAGTACGATTGAAAAAGTAAAAATTACTGAACGAAATTTAATATTCATCATAATAATTTATTTGGTTTAAATTAAATAAAGTCTAAAGATAATAAATATTACATAGTGATAGTAAGATTGTTGGCTTTTTCATACTAATGAAAAATCACCTTTTACCTTCTGTTAATTATTTAATTTTCAATAAATTAGCTACTTAAGCAAAATAACCAATCATTATCAATAATGATTTTTGGAAACTTAAATGAACTAAATTATGAAACCACAAATTAAAAGTATCCTAGCAATTATATTTGGATGGTTGGCAGGTAGCATCATTAATATGGGTCTTATTCAAACAGGTCATTCAGTTTTTCCAATTGAAGGTGTTGATATCAATGATATGGAAGCTCTTGCATCTGTGATGACAACTTTAGGATATGAGTATTTTATTTTTCCCTTTTTTGCTCATGCTTTTGGTACTTTAGTTGGAGCGTTTGTCGCTGGATTAATCGCTGTAAAAAACAAAATAAAGTTTTCATTAGTAATCGGTGTGTTATTCCTATTAGGAGGAATAATAATGTGCTGTCTATTACCTGGACCTATTTGGTTTAACGTTTTAGATATTACAATCGCTTTCATACCAATGGCTTGGTTAGGAGGATTAATGGCAATAAAGTTTTCAAGAAATAAATAAACATAACTTCCCAAATAATTTACTAATTTCCGCTATTCAAAATTAGTAAATGAAAGTTTGTATCGCCGAAAAGCCAAGTGTTGCAAGAGAGATTGCTAACATTCTGGGAGCCAACACTAAACGTGATGGTTACTATGAAGGTAATGGCTATGCAGTTACTTATACTTTCGGACATTTATGTACACTTTTAGAACCTAAAGACTACAAACCACATTGGAAAAGTTGGGATTTGAACAACTTACCCATGTTGCCTGAAAAATTTACAACTAAAGTTACTGGAGATTCAGGAATCAAAAAACAATTCAACATAGTTAAAAGTTTATTTGAAAAAGCTACTGTAGTTATTAACTGCGGTGATGCAGGACAAGAAGGAGAATTAATTCAACGTTGGGTTATTAATCAAGCAGGATATAAAGGAGAAGTAAAACGTTTGTGGATTTCATCGTTAACAGAAGAAGCGATTAAAGAAGGATTCAACAACTTGCAATCCTCTGAAAAATATGACAATCTATATTATGCAGGATTTTCTAGGGCTATTGGTGACTGGCTATTGGGTTTAAATGCAACACGTTTATACACTGTTAAATTTGGTGGCTACAAACAAGTACTATCGGTTGGTAGAGTACAAACTCCAACCTTGGCCATGTTAGTAAATCGTTTTAAAGAAATTGAAAACTTTAAACCAGAACCGTATTGGGAATTACAGACTACTTATAGAGAAACCTTGTTCAATTATGAAGATGGACGCTTTACCAACAAAGAAGATGGACAAAGTTTAGCGGATAAAGTAAAAGCTGCCGAGTTTGAAATCGTTTCTGTCACTAAAAAGAAAGGAAAAGATTACGCTCCAAAATTATTCGATCTAACAGGTTTACAAGTATATTGCAATAACAAATTTGGTTTTTCTGCGGATGAAACCTTAAAAATGGTTCAGAAGTTATATGAAATGAAAGTAGTTACCTATCCTAGAGTTGATACTACTTTTTTACCGAATGATGTATATCCTAAAGTTGCTGGGATATTATCAAAACTGACCAATTACAGTCAGCTTACTCAACCTTTATTAGGAAAGAAAATCAGAAAAACAAAAAAGGTTTTTGACGATGCTAAAGTAACAGATCACCACGCTATAATTCCAACCGGAATTCAAACTAATTTGCAATACAATCAGCAACAAGTTTATGATATCATTACCAAACGATTTATCGCTGTTTTTTATGAAGACAGTGATGTTTCCAATACTGCTGTGATAGGAAAAGCTGCCGAGGTTCCATTCAAAACGACGGGGAAAGAAATTTTAACTCAGGGTTGGCGAGTGGTTTTTGCGACTTCTACAAAACTCAGTGCAAGCGCCGAAGAAACTAAGACCAAAAAATCGATCTCTGAGCAATTGGTTTTGCCTTCTTTTGCTGAAGGCGAAAAAGGTTCACATGAACCTTCATTCTTAGAAAAGGAAACCAAACCGCCAAGAAATTATACAGAAGCAAGCTTATTACGCGCTATGGAAACCGCCGGAAAACAGGTAGATGATGATGAAATGCGTGAGTTAATGAAAGAAAATGGAATTGGACGACCTTCTACTCGCGCGAGTATTATTGAGACTTTATTTAGAAGAAAATATATTGAGCGCAAAAAGAAATTAGTAATTCCAACTCAAACAGGAATTCAATTAATTGATTTGATTGATAATGAACTTTTAAAATCTGCAGAACTAACAGGGCGTTGGGAAAAACGATTAAAGGAAATTGAGCGAGGAGAATTTAATGCAGGAACATTTATCAATAACATGAAAAAAATGGTTGATGAATTGGTTTATGAAGTTCGTTCTAATAAAAGTAAAGTTAGAATTTCTCATAACACATCAACTGAAAAATCTTCAAAAAATAAAATACTAACTAAAAAACAAGTTATCGGAAAAAGTTGTCCAAAATGTAAAAACGGAACTTTATTAAAAGGTTCCAAAGCTTTTGGTTGTTCTGAGTATAATAAAACTTGTGATTTTATTATGCCTTTTGAGTTTTTAGGCAAAAAGATTTCAGAAAATCAGCTCATTCGATTGTTAGACAAAAATTCCACAACGAATTTAAAAGGGTTTAGCACAGAAACAGGAAAAGTTGAAGGACTAATTCGTTTTGATGAAAACTTTCAATTTAAACTTGAGCGAAAGAAACAGGCTGATAAACTGAATACGAAACAAAGTCGAAATGCAAATACAATTCCATGTCCAAAATGCAAAAAAGGCAGTGTATTAAAAGGAAAGTCTGCTTATGGATGTTCAGACTATAAAAATGGTTGTGATTTTGTTTTTACGTTTGATCATATCAAAAAAATAGCCAACGGAAAACCACTGACGAAAGAACTAGTCTTAGAAATTATTTCTAATTAAGTATCTAAGAATTTATCCTTAGGATATTCTAGCATAACTGTTCTTACTATATATTCTGAATCATTTGAGAAATCATCCTCCAAATAATCCTCTGCTATTTTTTCTAAATCAGATAAATCTATTTTAATTTCTGAGCACCATTGCTGAATATCAAGATCAAATGGTTGTTTTTTACCCAATAAAATTCTTGGCTTGTTATCTATCAAAAGTCCTATTATTCCTAGCAAAATATAATCGTAAATTTCTTTCTCTTTTAAGAAATTGACTTCTCTTTGAGATAATTCAATCTTATTTTTATATACCTCTTTTAAAAAATCGATTGTTTCGTTTACTGGTAAATCAAATAGTTTGTCATTAATACTGCTCATAAAAACTATTAATTAATAATTGTCTTTAAATATAAATTTTCAACTTTTTCTCTAGCCCAAGGCGTAGTTCTTAAAAATTTTAAACTAGACTTATAAGTTGGATTGTTTTTAAAAGCCTTAATATTTAAAATCTCTCCTAATTCTTCCCAACCATATTCTAAATACAATTGTTCTAGCATTGTGGCTAATTTTATTCCGTGCAAAGGATTATTGGGTTGTTCTTTACTCATTATTTTTTATCAAGATTTGGTAAGATAAAGGCATTTAAAACACTCGATTTAGCCATCATTTTTTCAATAGCTTTTGTAGTTCTTGGCGCTTCATCTGAAAGATTTATTGGACCATTTTCAGTAATTAAAATATCATCTTCAATTCTAACTGCAATTCCCCACCACTTTTTATCACAAGGACTACCATTTGGAATATAAATTCCTGGCTCCATCGTTAAAACCATATTTTTTTCAAAAGTTTTATAATTTCCAGGATCATGAACATCTAATCCGATATGATGCGTGGTTCCATGAGGTAAATATGAATGTTTTTCATCTAATGATTTAATAATTCCTAATTTTAATAAACCTTCATTAATAATTTGTCTGGCTATTTTTTTAGGCTCGCTTATTTTAGCACCAATCGTATAGGCAGCTATACCGGCTTCTTGCGCTTTAAAAACGATGTCGTAAATTGCTTTTTGTTCTGGTGTAAATTTTCCATTTGCTGGAATTGTTCTTGTTACATCTGCAGTATAACCTCTATATTCTGCTCCAAGATCCATTAAAACTAAATCGTTACCAACTTTGGTTTTACTATTTTCTATATAATGCAAAACACATCCATTGTTTCCCGCTCCAACTATAGATGGATATCCTTCATATTCTGCTCCATATTTTTTGTAAACAAACTCATGAATACCTTGTAACTCAGTTTCAGACATATGAGGTTTCATGGCTTTCATCACTTCTATTTGCCCCATAGCTGAAATTCTTATAGCTTTTGTTAACAACACTATTTCTTCATCTGTTTTAACTTCTCTTAAAGTAGCCATCTGATTTGGAAAAAAATCTAAATTGATATTCGTTTCAATTTGTAATGCAAGACTTGTTTTTCTTTGAATATCTTTTAATAGTGAAAAATCATTAGAATCAATAAAATGTAAAATGAAAGGATCGTTTTTTAAACCTCTATACTTAGTGGTAAGCTCTTCTATCGCTTTTTTTGTTTCATCTTTATTCTCTAGCGTAGATTTTGATATTAAACCATACGCTAAACTTTCTATTGTGTTTTTTATATTCGGATTGTACTCAGATTTTTCTTTAAAACTTTTTACTAGTTCATAAATAGAGGCTATATCAGAAGTATCTCGATAATCGTCTTTAAATTTCCCATCTATAAAAACTTGATCAAATTGTTTAAAATTGATGTTAGATTGTATAAAATCTATTCCATTTTCAACTTTAGAAAACCCCAGTTTAGATTTGGTTCCTTCTTTACCAAGTCTTACACCATTCCACATTTCTGATGTTACATTTTTTTCTTGTACATAGATTATTTCATTAAACGTTTCTCCATTATCATTTGTTTGCTCGTCAGAAAAAATTAATAAAACTGCACTCGGTTCTCGATAACCTGTCAAATAATAAAAATTAGGATCTTGATGAAAAACAAAATCAACATCATTCGCTCTATTTCTAATAGCATTAGAAAAAACTACTACAACAGAGTTATTAGGCATCTTACTTCTAAGAATTTCCCTTCTTTGCTGATGAAATTCTTTTGGTAAAAAATCTGTAGGATTTGTTGATTGAGATAAACCAACTTTAGCGATAAAAATGGTAAATAATAAAAAAATAAAGTTTTTCATTTAATGGTACATATAATAGAAAATCAAAGCTACCATATATTCTTAAATCCCAATTAATAATTAACAGAACTTTTACTATCGAAAACGATTTAGTTTTCTGCGATTTTCAATACATTTGTGATCAAAATAACTAATCACTAAACTAATGAAAAATACCGCATTAACTCATGTTCACGAAGCTCTAGGAGCAAAAATGGTTCCATTTGCAGGATATAATATGCCAGTACAATATGAAGGAGTAACAGCTGAACACCTAACCGTAAGAAGTGGTGTTGGTGTTTTTGATGTCAGTCATATGGGAGAATTTCTAGTGGAAGGTGAAAATGCTTTAGCATTGGTGCAAAAAGTGACTTCTAACGATGCTTCAAAATTAACAATTGGAGATGCTCAGTATAGTTGTTTCCCAAATGACAAAGGCGGTATTGTTGATGATTTAATTTGTTACAAAGTAAAAGAACATACTTATTTATTAGTGGTCAATGCTTCTAATATTGAAAAAGATTGGAATTGGATTAACAAACACAACGAAACCATTGGAGCCGAATTAAAAGATATTTCCGATACTTATTCTTTATTGGCTATTCAAGGTCCAAAAGCTATTGAAGCAATGCAATCTTTAACTTCTATTGATTTGGCTGAAATTCCTTTTTATAAATTTAGAATCGCAGATTTTGCTGGCGCAGAGCATGCTATAATTTCTGCTACAGGTTATACCGGTTCAGGTGGATTTGAAATCTATGTAAAGAATGAATTAGCAGAGCAAGTTTGGAATAAAGTTTTTGAAGCCGGCGCTGATTATGGTATCAAACCGATTGGTTTGGCCGCTAGAGACACCTTGCGTTTAGAAATGGGGTACTGTTTATACGGAAATGATATTAATGAGACTACTTCTCCTATAGAAGCTGGTTTAGGTTGGATTACTAAATTTACAAAAGACTTTATAAATTCTGATAATTTGAAAGCTCAAAAAGAAGCTGGAGTTACCAAAAAATTAGTTGCTTTTGAATTGACAGAAAGAGGAATTCCCCGTCACGACTACCCTATTGTTGATGCTGAAGGAAATGAAATCGGAATTGTAACCTCTGGAACGATGAGTCCTTCTTTAGGAAAAGGAATTGGAATGGGATATGTTCAAAAAGAATTTTCTAAAACTGGAACTGAAATTTTTATTCAGGTTCGAAAAAAAGCAATTCCTGCTACTATTGTAAAATTACCTTTTTATAAGGGATAAATAAAAAAAGCCTGTTGCGATGCAACAGGCTTTTTTATTATTTATAAATTCTTAAAAATGATACTTCGACAGGCTCAGTATTTAGCCTTCGGCTAAACATTAAATCTAAAGTGCATCACGTCTCCGTCTTGCACAACATACTCCTTACCTTCTACTCTCATTTTACCTGCTTCTTTTACTTTAGCTTCTGTTCCATAAGTTACATAATCTTCGTAACTAATGGTTTCTGCACGGATAAATCCTTTCTCAAAATCAGTATGAATCACTCCTGCAGCTTGTGGCCCTGTTGCTCCAATAGGAATGGTCCAAGCTCTTACTTCTTTGACACCAGCAGTAAAATAAGTTTGAAGGTTTAATAACTTATAGGCAGAACGAATTAATCGAGAAACTCCAGCTTCTTCTAATCCCATATCTTCAAGAAACAACTGACGTTCTTCATAATCTTCCAATTCGGTAATATCAGCTTCTGTTCCAACTGCTAAAACAATCACTTCTGCATTTTCATCTTTTACAGCTTCTCTTACTTTATCAACATAGGCATTTCCAGAAACAGCAGAATTTTCATCAACATTACAAACATATAAAACAGGCTTTGCTGTAATAAACTGTAATGGTTTTACAAACTCTTCTTCTTTTTCATTAAAATCAATAGCTCTAACAGAGATTCCTTTTAATAAAGTTTCTTCAATTTTTAAAAGCACTACCAATTCGGCTTGTGCTTCTTTATTACCTGTTTTAGCGGTTCTTTTTACACGCTCTAAACGTTTTTGAACTGTTTCTAGATCTTTCAATTGCAATTCAATATCGATTGTCTCTTTATCTCTTACTGGATCAATTGAACTGTCAACATGAATAATATTATCATTATCAAAACAACGCACTACATGCAATAAAGCATCTGTTTCACGAATATTCGCTAAGAACTGATTTCCTAAACCTTCTCCTTTACTTGCTCCTTTTACCAATCCTGCGATATCAACAATTTCTACGGTTGCTGGCATCACTCTTTCGGGATTCACCAATTCTTCTAATTTCTCTAAACGAGTGTCTGGTACATTAACAACTCCTAAGTTAGGTTCAATAGTACAGAACGGAAAGTTAGCACTTTGCGCTTTTGCATTAGATAAACAATTGAATAAAGTTGATTTTCCTACGTTTGGTAATCCTACAATTCCAGCTTTCATGTTTCTTGATTTTGCGGTTGCAAATATAATCGTTTTTTAATGTAAAAAATCCCGAAATGAAACGGGACTTTTTTATTTTATTTTGGTGACTGAGGCTCTCGAAGTCAACTAGTCGTTATGCATAAACTTCTGCTTTCCTAACAACTCTTCTTCAGTTTCTACATTGTCTTCATCAGGAACACAACAGTCTACAGGACAAACAGCTGCACATTGCGGTTCTTCATGAAAACCAACGCATTCTGTACATTTATCTGCAACGATATAATAGATTTCATCTGAAATAGGTTCTTGATCTTCATCTGCATTAACAGCATTTCCGTTTGGTAAAACTACATTTCCTTCTAAATCTGTTCCATCTGCATATTTCCAATCATCAGCTCCTTCATAGATTGCAGTATTTGGACATTCGGGTTCACAAGCCCCGCAATTAATACACTCATCTGTTATAATTATCGCCATCGTTATTCTCTTTAGTTTGTGTAACTTTGCATTGCAAAAATAAACCCTAAAAAGGTAGCAACCAAAATAAATGAGTAGTATTCAAAATAGAATTCATGCTTTTGCAGAATTAGGTAACTTTTTAAGTCAGTTTTCTTCTAAGAAAATTGAAAAATCTCCAACAGTTTTACACAACGATTTGTTTTTTGATGGATTTAAACATCAAATGAAAGTAGCTAAAGAAAATAATGCTTGGTTTACCGAGGATAACATTCTTTTCGCCATCGAAAGCTGGACTAAAGCGTTGTCAAAAGTAAATTTAAATACTTGGATAAAATCAAGTTATGTATCTAATCAAAGCAGTAAAACTATTGCCATTATTATGGCAGGAAATATTCCACTAGTAGGTTTTCATGATTTTTTATCAGTCTTAATTTCTGGACATTCTGTACTAGTAAAACAATCGTCGAATGACAAAAATCTATTGCCATTTCTAGCGAAATACTTAGAATATGTTGATCCTTCTTTTAAAGGAAAAATGACATTTACAGAAAAACAATTAGAAGGGTTTGATGCTGTCATTGCCACTGGCAGCAATAATACAGCTCGTTACTTCGAGTATTATTTTAAAGATAAACCTAGCATCATTCGCAAAAATAGAAATTCTGTTGCTGTGATTCAAGGAAATGAAACGGCTCAGGATTTCGAAAATCTAAGTGAAGACGTATTTCGTTATTTTGGTTTAGGTTGTAGAAGTGTTTCTAAATTATTTGTTCCAAAAGGTTTTAATTTTGATGTATTCTTTGAAGGAATGTATAAAAAACATGAAATTATCAACAATGCTAAATACGCTAACAATTACGATTATAACAAAACCGTGTATTTAATGAGTGAATTCGATATTCTAGAAAACGGATTCCTAATGATTAAAGAAGATGAAAGTTATTCTTCTCCTATTGCAACAATATTTTACGAGTATTATGACAATCCTGTAGATTTAAAAATAAAAATTCACCAAGAATCGGAAAACATACAGTGCATTGTAGCCAATAGCTTCTTAGAAAACGAAGTGAAATTTGGACAAACACAGCATCCAGAATTGTGGGATTATGCAGATGGTGTAAATACTCTAGAATTTTTATCCAAAATTTAATTTATAAAGGCAGCATATCCAGTATTTTTTTGGAAATTTGCCACTTGAAAAATAGTAAAAAATGAAAAAACATAACTTTAGCGCAGGACCGTGCATCTTACCTGAAGAAGTTTTACAGAAAGCTTCCGAAGCTGTTATTAATTTTAATAATGATGATCTTTCATTACTAGAAATATCTCATAGAAGTAAACCTTTTGTAGATGTAATGGAGCATGCAAGAGCCTTAACTTTAGAATTACTAGGTTTAGAAAATAAAGGATATAAGGTTTTATTCTTACAAGGAGGTGCCAGTACTCAATTTTTAATGGCTGCTTACAATTTATTAAATAAAAAAGCGGCGTATTTAAACACTGGAACTTGGGCTGATAAAGCAATCAAAGAAGCTAAGTTATTTGGCGAATTAATTGAAGTTGCCTCTTCTAAAGACAAAAACTTCACATACATTCCAAAAGGATATAAAGTTCCAACTGATGCAGATTATTTCCATTGTACAAGTAACAATACTATTTTTGGAACTCAAATAAAAGAGTTCCCAGAACTAGATATTCCAATGGTTTGTGACATGAGTTCAGATATTTTCTCTCGTCAATTAGATTTTTCTAAGTTTGATTTGATTTATGCAGGAGCTCAAAAAAATATGGGACCTGCAGGAACAACAGTCATCATCATTAAAGAAGATATTTTAGGAAAAGTAGAAAGAACAATTCCTTCTATGCTAAGTTATAAAACACATATAAGCAAAGACAGTATGTTTAATACGCCGGCTGTATTTCCTGTCTACGTGTCAATGTTAACTTTACAATGGTTAAAAGATTTAGGCGGAATTCCTTTTATTGAAAAAGTAAATCAAAAGAAAGCTGATTTACTATACAATGAAATCGACAGGAATCCTTTGTTTCAAGGAGTTGTAGCAACTGAAGATAGAAGTATCATGAATGCTACTTTTACATTAACAAATGAAACCTTGAAAGATACTTTTGATTCACTTTGGAAAGAAGCTAGAATTAATGGTTTAAATGGACACAGAAGTGTTGGAGGTTACCGAGCAAGTATGTATAATGCTTTGCCATTATACAGTGTGCAAGCTTTAGTAGATACCATGCGAGAATTAGAAAGAAAAGCATAATTAAAAAATAACCGCTTTCGCGGAAACTAAAGATGAAAATATTAGCAAACGACGGAATTTCACAAAGCGGAATCGATGCCTTGCAAAAGGAAGGATTTGAAGTTATTATAACCAAAGTTGCTCAAGAGCAATTAGAAAATTTCATCAATGAACATCAAATTGATGCCATCTTAGTAAGAAGTGCCACACAAGTAAGACAGGAATTGATTGATGCTTGTCCAAGTATTAAATTAATTGGACGTGGTGGAGTTGGTATGGATAATATAGATGTAGATTATGCAAGAGATCAAGGGTTGCATGTAATTAATACGCCTGCAGCATCTTCGAGTTCTGTTGCCGAATTGGTGTTTGCTCATTTGTTTGGTATGGTTCGTTTTTTACACCAATCTAATAGAGAAATGCCATTAGAAGGAGATTCTCGTTTTAAAGATTTAAAAAGAGCCTATGCAGCTGGAACTGAATTAAGAGGAAAGAAAATTGGAATTATTGGTTTTGGAAGAATCGGACAAGAAGTAGCAAAAATTGCTTTAGGTCTTGGGATGGAAGTGATTGCAAATGATCCATTTACAGAAAGCGCTCCGATTACCATTGAGTTTTTTAATGGCCAAAGAATTACGATTCCTATTGATACTCAAGATATGGATACGCTATTAAAAGAAAGTGATTTTATCACCTTACATGTTCCTGCTCAAGATGCTTATGTTATAGGTAAAAATGAAATCGATAAAATGAAAAAAGGTGTTGGAATTGTTAATGCAGCAAGAGGTGGTGTTATCGATGAAATTGCCTTAATTAATGCTATTGAAGAAGAAAAAGTAAAATTTGCTGGATTGGATGTTTTTGAAAAAGAACCAAGTCCAGAGGTTCAATTATTAATGAACCCTGAGTTATCTTTAACACCTCATATAGGAGCAGCTACCCTAGAAGCTCAAGATAGAATAGGAACAGAACTAGCAACTCAAATTACAGAATTACTTAAATAGGTTAGTTGTTAGAAAAGTTTAAAATAGAGGAACATCATTCGTAATTCATCATTCGTAATTCGTAATTCGTAATTCGTAATTAAATACATGGCAGTTGTAAAACCTTTTAAAGCGGTAAGACCAAGCAGAGATAAAGTTGCTTTGGTTTCTTCAAAATCTTATGAAGCTTATACCTATGCAGAATTAGGCGCTAAATTAGATTTTAATCCGTTTACTTTTTTACATATCATTAATCCGGGTTATAAATACCATCAAAAAATTTCTGAAGAACAACGATTTCACATGGTGCATGATCGTTATAAAGAATTCAAAAAAAATAGAATTTTCATTAAAGAGAAAACTCCTTCCTTCTATATTTATGAAATCTCTGATCTTAATGATACTTATTGTGGAATTATAGCTGCAACCTCTGTTGAAGATTTTAAAAATGGCGTTATCAAAAAACATGAAGGAACCATTAAAAAAAGAGAAGTACTATTTGAAAACTATCTAAAAACCACAAGTTTTAATGCAGAACCAGTTTTATTGATGTATGAAGATGATGAGAATTTTGATAAGGTTATAACAACAATTAAAGAAGCTAGACCTGAATACGAGTTTTCAACTACTGATAAGAAATTGCATCGCTTATGGTTAGTTCAAAATGAACAAGCAATTAATAAAATTATTTCATTTTTCAACAAAGAAAAAAGCTTATACATAGCTGACGGACATCATAGAAGCGCTTCTTCTGCCCTATTAGCAGAAGATTTAAAAGCAGAAAACAAAAACCATAAAGGAACAGAAAACTACAATTACTTTATGAGTTACTTGATTCCTGAATCACATCTAAAAATTTCAGAATTTAATCGTTTCATAAAAGACTTGAATGGTCATACAGTTGAGGAATTTTTAATTGAATTAGATACTTATTTTAAGATTGAAAATAGAGGAAGTAATTTGTATAAGCCTTCAAAAAAATATCATTTTAGTATGTATTTGGATGGAGAATTTTACTCTTTATATTTAAGGAAAAACAATTACACTTTTAATGATGCACTAAGTAAATTAGATACTGAAATTTTATATAGAACAATTTTGCAACCCATTTTAGGCATTGATGATTTAAACAACAACAATAGAATTGGGTATACCAATGACAAACTTGATATTCTTTCTTTAAAAACCAATGTAGATAATGGTCTTTACAAAGTAAGTTTTGGAATGTTACCAATTACAGTAGATGAAATGAAAGAGATCGCTGATGCCAAATTAAAAATGCCCCCAAAAACTAGTTATATAGAACCCAAACTGAGAAGTGGATTAACCATGTATGAATTTTGATTATGAATTATATCAAAGACAATTTAGAAAAAATCAACACTTCAATTCCAGAAGACGTTACACTAGTAGCAGTTTCAAAGACCAAACCAATAGCTGATTTACAAGAAGCTTATGATGCCGGTCAAAGAATATTTGGTGAAAACAAAATTCAAGAGATGGTTACTAAGTTTGATAGTTTACCTAAGGATATCCAATGGCATATGATTGGTCATTTGCAAAGTAACAAGGTAAAATATATGGCTCATTTTGTTGATTTGATTCATGGTGTTGATAAATTCAAAACTTTAAAAGAAATCAATAAACAAGCAAAAAAACACGATAGAGTTATTAATTGTTTGTTACAAGCAAGAATTGCCAAAGAAGAAACCAAATTTGGATTGCCTTTTGAAGAAATTACAGCTATTCTAAAATCGGAAGAAATACAAAACCTTACCAATGTGAAAATTGTTGGATTTATGGGAATGGCAACATTTACTGATGACGAAACAATTTTAAATGAAGAATTCTCATCATTAAAAGCATTTTTTGATCATCATAAAAGTCAATATCCAGCTATTGAAATTCTTTCCATGGGAATGAGTGGTGACTATCAACTAGCAATCAAAAATGGAAGTACTATGATTAGAGTAGGAAGCTCTATATTTGGCGCCAGAAATTATTTAACATAGAAAGATAGATTTGTACGCAATTTTAGATATAGAAACTACCGGTGGTAAATTTAATGAAGAGGGAATTACAGAAATTGCCATTTACAAATTTGATGGACATGCAATTGTTGATCAATTTATAAGTCTTGTTAATCCTGAAAAACCTATCCAAGAGTTTGTTGTGAAGCTTACAGGTATTAACAATAAAATGTTACGCAATGCACCAAAGTTTTACGAAGTTGCCAAACGTATCGTTGAAATTACAAAAGACGTTACTTTAGTTGCCCACAACGCAGAGTTTGATTCGAGAATACTAAAAACAGAGTTTAATAGACTTGGGTTTGATTATCAAAAAAACTCTTTATGTACAGTAGAATTAAGCAGAAAACTGATACCTAATGAAAAATCTTATAGCTTAGGTAAATTATGTAAATCTCTCGGAATACCTATGAGTGATAGACACAGAGCAACTGGTGATGCGTTGGCTACGATTCAATTATTTAAGCTATTATTAGAGAAAGATAATAACAAAGAAATTATTCAGAATTCTATTAAATACTTTGACAATAGAGAAGTAAAAGATAAAATAAATTCTATTTTGGAGACTATTCCTGAACAAATGGGTATTTATTATATCCATAATACAGAAGGAAAAGTGATTTTTATTGGAAGAGGTAAAAACTTAAAATCGGAAGTAAATAAACTGTTTTTAAAGCAAAGCAAAAGAGCGCTTAAAATTCAGGATAAAGTTAAAAATGTAACTTATGAATTTACTGGAAATGAATTGTTTAACAGGTTAAAATACTATATAGAATTAGAAACACTTCAACCTAAATACAACTTTACAAAAAAGAAGAAAAATACTTCAGAAAATTTTGCTCATTCCGATTTTATTATTCAATTAAAAGGAAGAGAAATTGATGAGAATGCAATGGTCTTAATCGAGAAAAATCAAGTTATTGGTTTTGGTTTTACCAATTTATCATTTCAAGAATCACAATTAGATATTTTAAAATCGAAACTTACTCCAATAGAAAACAAAGATTTAGCAAAAACCATTGTCAAAAACTACATTAAGACTGTCTCTTATACACATCTCCGAGCCCACGAGACCGTACTAGATCT
>OLII01000034.1_pt1 | contig 42198 bp, 30 predicted proteins | sample 1609481 | NCBI WGS metagenome assembly OLII01 (sample SAMN05416859, study PRJEB24817) | seawater metagenome | isolation source: Sea water | place: Canada:Atlantic | collected 2013-11 | reverse complement strand
GCTCGGAGATGTGTATAAGAGACAGCCCTGATAATGTTGAGCAAAACTCAACCTATCTTTCTTATGCACTAAATTTCGGCGCAACTGTGCCAGAGGGAGATGGTGGATTTCTTTATGCAGCCAGAGGTTTAACCGGAGGGTATCCAGGAAATTTTGCGGCAAATCCATATTTTGAAAAGATAAAAGAATATAACCGACTAGAAAACAGGGACTTGTGGGAATATAAACTTAATTTAAATCAGCAAGAAATCGATACCATGTTAGCTCATATCTGGGAGTTACAAGGTATTAATTTTGAATATTATTTTTTCGATGAAAATTGCTCGTTTCGATTACTTGAGCTGCTTGATGTTGCTCGCCCAGGTTTGCTTCTTGCTAACAAATTCCCAGTTACAGCGATGCCCTTAGACACGGTGAGGGTAGTTAAAAATGCTAATCTTATCGCTGAAAGTTACTATCGACCCTCTATTTTGACAGAGCTCAAAGCACAATTGGCATTACTAAGTCATAACGAAAAAAAAATTGCACTTGCCTTATCAACTGATATTGAAGTCTTAGATAGTACAGAATTTTTAGCGCTACCCCTTGAGCAACAGTCATTGGTGATTGATAGTGCTTATCGATATTTGCGTTATCAAAATACCTTCAACGGTAGGCCAAAAGACACTGCACGACGAAGCTTTTTGTTATTAAGAAAATTAAATGAAAAACCAACAAAGATAAACGTAGTAATTGAACAGCCATTGAGGCCTGATTTAGGTCATAAAACATCAATGGTTGGATTTGGCCTTGGGCAGAATGGCGAGCGAGCTTTTGCTGAGGCGAAATACCGCGCTAGTTATCATGATTTGCTTGACCCGTTACCTGGCTATTATTCTGGAATGTCATTGAATATGCTTAATATTATGTTCAGGTTTTATCAAGGGGGGGATTTTAAACTCGAAAAAGCAGAGTTACTCGACATAGTTTCCCTGTCGACAAGAGATAACTATTTCACTCCGTGGTCATGGAAAGCTAATATTAGCATTGAGCAACAATGGACTGTTGATAAAGACGTGCTTGTAACGCAAGGCTCAGGCGGTGGTGGTGTCAGTTACCAACCATTTGATAATAGCTCTGTCTTTTTATTTGCTACAGGTAGAGTAGAGTTTAACCGTAAACTAGATACTTTTGCGGCGATTGCTCCAGGAGTCCACACCGGCTTCTTGTATTATTGGCCAAAGAGCACTCTCTTATTAGAAGCTGAACATTACCAATTCTTATTTGATCAAACACAAAGGAGTCGCTTTACTTTACAACAAAGTCTAGAACTTGGTGGTGACCATAGTTTAAGACTGGTAGCTGACTTCCATTATATAAAAAGTAAAACACATACTAATAATAGCTACCAGGAAATTAAGCTTGAATATCGCCATTATTTTTAAGCTGATAATTGCTTTACATAAGCTCTTTACATGAGTGTTTAATTGACTTGTATTGCTAGTATAAATTAAAAAGGTTAGCAAAATTGCTAACCTTTTTGGTCAATGTATTACATCGTATTAATAGTAGAATTCTTCGACAACCGGAACATTGATCACCACAAGCCAATAGACAAAGCCGGCACATAAAATAGCTAATATACAGGCTAATATGATTTTAGAGTGTGGGATTGCATCTTGCTCTTTTGCTTGGTCTTTGTTTTTTTTGCCAGTGATCATTGGTATTACCAAGTTTTGTTTCTTAACTCTCCAATAGAAGGCGATAGCACCAATATGCAGAGCAATAGCGCCTATCATCAAGTCAAAGGTATTGTGATGTAAAAATTTCATTATTTTCTCAATATCACTGCTGACGCTGCCATAGTAGGGGCCAGATGAAAAAATATCATCATTAATAAACAAACCACTAAGTGCTTGAATGAAAATAAGCACGATCATCACAATAACCATCAAAGCGCCTAAAGGGTTATGTCCGGCAGTTGTTTCGTTTTTACTTGAGCTTTTTAAATAACTTCGCAGAGCTTTAGGAGAGGGGATAAACTGAGAGAACCTTGCGTGTTTTGGCCCAACTATTCCCCACAGTACTCGAAATATTAGTAATGCAATGGCAACATAACCTAGTTGCATATGGATATCGATCAGCTCACCTTCTTGTTCAGCGGTATACCAAGATGCTAATACGGTAAAAGCAAAACTCCAATGAAAAATGCGTAAAGGTAGATCCCAAATAAGATGTTTTTCAGTCACAAAATAGCCTTTAATAGATAATATTTCTTGGCTAGTATTTTATCTCAATTTATAGAGTTTAGGTAAGGGCATAAGTGTAATTATCGATAATCATGCTTTTTTCTAAGGCAGTTTGCTTACCAGCAAGTATTATAATCTATTCCCATCCTGTGCAAGTTTAGCTAAGCTAATTGCCTAAACTTATGCGTCAATTTTAAATAGAAGAAAAACAAATGACACTAAAACAGACAATTAGCCTTGTTTTTGCCACATTGTTGGCATCTCAAGCAACGGCACAATCTACCCTGATTAAAAATATTAACGGTTATACACTCGATAAAAAAAACTTAACTAAGTTTTCTGCTATCGCGATCACTAAGGATAAAATAACCAGGGTTTACCGAGCTGATGAAACGCCTATCATCGATAACTCTACTCAAGTGATAGATGGTGAAGGGAAAACAATGTTACCTGGTTTGATTGATGCCCACGGACATGTGTTGGGTTATGGACACAGTTTACTGCGAGTCGACCTTGCTGCAAGTACCTCGGAGCAATCAGCTGTTGCACTTGCCGCTAAATATACAGCAGAAAATCCTACCTTGAGTTGGGTACTTGGACGAGGTTGGAATCAAGAAAATTGGCCAAGCAAAAATTTTCCTACAGCGAAAAGTTTAGATGAACTGTTTCCTGATACCCCGGTATGGTTGAGAAGGGTAGATGGACATGCTGGCTGGGCAAATAGCAAAGCGATGGCGTTAGCAGGTATTACTGCAGCGACAGTGTCCCCCGAAGGTGGCGAAATTATAAAGGATAAAAGTGGTCAGCCAACAGGTGTCTTTATTGATAATGCCATGGCGTTAATGACTAAGGAAATCCCTCAACCGACTCGCTTGGAAGATAAAATGGCGTTAGTCAAAGCAATGAAGTCATTAGCAAGTATGGGGTTAACAAGTGTTCATGATGCAGGAATTGATAGAAATAATATCGATTTATATAAAGAGTTAGCTGGTGAAAACAATATGACTATCCGAATTAATGGCATGTTGTATTTACCGAGTGATGGTTGGCAACAACAACTATCTCAAGGACCTTTTCAAACTAAAGACAGCTTTTTTACTTTTAATAGTGTGAAAATTCAAGCTGACGGTGCTTTAGGCAGTCGAGGTGCTTCACTTATTGGTGACTATAGTGATCATGCGGGACATAAAGGTTTAATGTTACATGATACTAAGACATTACAGCGTTATATTGATACAGCGATGAATGCAGGCTTTCAAGTGAATACCCATGCTATTGGTGATAATGCTAATAAACAAATATTAGATCTTTATCAAACGTCAATCGAAAAAACTAAAACAGCTAAACTTAGACACAGAATTGAGCATGCTCAAGTACTGCGGATGCAAGATATTTCAAGGTTCTCATCGCTGAACATAATCGCTTCAATGCAGGCTACTCATGCAACGAGTGATAAGAATATGGCACTAGCGCGGCTGGGAGAGCAAAGGATATTAGGCTCGTATGCATGGAGAACGCTATTAGACAGTAATGTTGTTATTGCTGCTGGCTCAGACTTTCCAGTTGAGTCTCCAAATCCTTTTTATGGGTTACATGCATCGATTACCAGACAAGATCATAATGATTCACCAAAAGGTGGTTGGTATAAAAAGCAAAAAATGACTAAAACGGAAGCGCTGCGAAGTTTTACTATTGATGCGGCGTACTCAGGTCACCAAGAACAACTGATCGGCAGTCTAGCTTCAGGTAAGCAAGCAGACTTTATCTTAATCAACAAAGATATATTTACCTCAGCAGAAAACAAAATATGGAATACAGAAGTGTTACAAACTTGGGTAGCAGGTAAAAAAGTGTTCGCTAAAGAGAGCAACAAATAACTAAAGACAAATTTTTCTTAGAAAGGGTCAACCTTATTTAGGACGGGTCAGTCAACAGAAATGAAAAAGCCGATAGTAAATATCGGCTTTTTGACTACTGGTATTGTGTGTCTTACAAAAGTATTGATTTAAGATTAATAACTTTCGTTATGAACACTTAACACTGCGCGTCCAGAAGGATCGGCATTGTTTTTAAAGCTTTCATCCCAAGCTAACGCTTCTTGAGTACTACACGCCACTGATTTTCCGCCAATGACACAATCTGCGGCAGAGGCAAGTGGGAATTTCTCCTCAAAAATACAACGGTAGAAGTATGCTTCTTTGCTATCAGGGGTATTTACTGGGAATCTATGGCTAGCACTTTCAAGCTGCAAGTCAGTGACTTGTGCTTCAACGTGAGCCTTTAAACCATCAATCCAAGAATAACCGACACCATCAGAGAACTGCTCTTTTTGACGCCATAAAATCTCTTTCGGTAAGTAACCTTCAAAAGAATCACGTAAAATGGCTTTTTCCATCTTACCATTGCCACACATTTTATCTTCAGGGTTGATGCGCATAGCAACATCCATAAAGTTTTTATCTAAAAATGGTACACGTGCTTCAATGCCCCAAGCTGACATCGATTTGTTTGCTCGTAGGCAATCAAACTTGTGTAAACGGTCAAGCTTACGGTTAAGCTCTTCGTGAAACTCTTGTGCATTAGGCGCTTTGTGGAAATATAAATAACCACCGAAAATCTCATCAGCACCTTCACCTGAAAGCACCATTTTAATACCCATGGCTTTAATTTTACGCGCCATTAAGTACATCGGGGTAGAAGCACGAATGGTGGTAACATCATAGGTTTCTAGGTGATAAATAACTTCTTGAAGTGCATCAATCCCTTCTTGCTCAGTAAACACTACGCTGTGATGAATAGTGCCGATACTGTCTGCAACCGTTTGTGCCGCGACTAAATCTGGCGAGCCCTCGAGCCCACAAGCAAAAGAATGTACTTTTGGCCACCAAGCTTCAGCTAAATCGTTATCTTCAATACGACGAGCGGCAAACTTTTGCGTAATAGCCGAGATAAGTGATGAATCTAGACCTCCTGATAACAATACACCGTAGGGTACATCAGTCATCAAATGACTTTTAACGGAATCTTCAAGCGCTTCACGAATTTTAGTGGTGCTAGTGGTGTTGTCTTTAATGGCGCCATATTCTTGCCAGTTACGCTTATAATATTTTTCAATTTTACCAACACGACTATCAAGTATGTGCCCTGGTGGGAATTCTTCCACTGTTTTACAAATAGGCATCAACGCTTTCATTTCTGAGGCAACATAAAAGTTACCATCGCTATCGTAGCCAGTATAAAGTGGAATGATACCGATATGATCACGGGCTATTAAATAGCTGTTATCATTTGCGTTATATAAACAAAAAGCAAACATGCCCTGAAGTTTGTCAACAAATTCAACACCAAACTCTTGATAAAGCGGTAATATTACTTCGCAATCTGAAGCCGTTTGAAATTCATAATCAACGTTAAGTTGGCTTGCTAATGTTTTATGGTTATAAATTTCACCATTAACAGCTAGTACGTTGCTTTTATCACTGTTATACAGTGGTTGTGCGCCATGTTCTGTATCCACAATGGATAAACGCTCATGAACAAGAATTGCATTGTCGTTGTGATAGATGCCTGACCAATCAGGGCCACGGTGACGTAATAGACGTGAATATTCTAATGCTTTAGGACGAAGTGCTGACGCACCTGTTTTTATATCTAATATACCAAAGATCGAACACATTGAAGCGCTACTCCTTTAATTAATATTGTAATGTTAACTCAGACAGGTAAATTGCAAAGTTAAACCGAATTGTGTGCCAGTTGTTGTGGTAAGAGGTTAAAAGCTGGCATCCTCTATTGATATTTTTAACGACTCATCAGTCTTGTTAAAACACCGATTATCACTTTGCCAGTTTCAGCATAAAAATCAATACTAAAATATAAAGTTTTTACACTAAAGGTTATAAGTAAGCTTTTGTTAGTTAAATGCATGACTTTGTGACAAAATACCAACAAACAGCTTTAACTTGGTTTTATGGTACGCTTATAAAACAAGTTCAGCGTCAGTACCTTCGTCTACATAAACAATTCTGAGTCTTTATGCCTACTAACAAAATGTTACTCACTCATTTAATCAGGGGAACCAAACAAGGCTGTCGTATTTTACTTGCACTGTTTTTATTTAGCGGCTTATCTGCTTGTGCCAATTTAGGCGTTGAACCATGGGAGCGAGACTTGTTAGCGACAAAAGAAATGGCGTTAAATGCATCACCCGTCGATGCAGCACTTGATGATCATATTTATTTTTCTAAAGAAGCTTCAAGTGGTGGTAAAAGCTTCGGCGGAGGAGGCTGTGGCTGTAATTAACCTTATAATTAATTGTAAATTGTTAATTGCTAATACATTGATGCCATCATGACTGAGCTAAAAAATAAAAAACACACTAATGTTCAAGCCGCCTTATCTATCGCAGCCGGTGCATTACTCGGTACGGGTGCAGTCAGTGAGCAAGCTAAAGCGCAAAGCTTTGATGACTGGAAAATAGATAGTGCCTTTTTGTTTTATTCAGAAGCAGATCGAGTGTCAGCTGCAGAAGCGATCATCAGTGCAACTAAGCTCTATGATAATGATGAAATACTTAACTTAAAGTTTACCGCTGACACCTTAACAGGAGCTTCGGCAAATGGTGCTATTGTGCAGCCTCAAGCACAAACCTTTACTCGCCCCTCTGGCATTGGACAATATATAACACAAGCGGGCGAAACACCCTTAGATGACACTTTTAAAGACACGCGAGTACAACTCAATGCGCAATGGACTCAACCAATAGCTGAAAATTATACTGGCAGTGTTGGTGGTCATCTATCAAAAGAATATGACTATTTATCTCTGGGTATCAATGCTAACTTAGCCGTGGATTTCTACAAAAAAAACTCCACACTCTCTTTTGGTTTTAGCCATTTTCAAGATACCTTTACCCCTGAGGGCGGTATTCCTAAACCTCATGCATCAATGCTCATTGGAGACAGCGACTCTCCAACATGGGATGAGGCGTTTTCAGCAACCCGCATTGCTAACAGTGATGATAAGCAAACCACAGATCTGCTTTTAGGGTTTACCCAGGTGATAAACCGAAGAATGATAACGCAGTTTAATTATTCTTACTCAAAAGTGCAGGGCTATTTAACCGATCCTTTTAAGATTGTCAGCGTTCTAGACAGCCAAGGAGTTGCGCAGGATTATATTTATGAACAAAGGCCAAATAAGCGCAATAAACAAAGTAGCTTTGCACAAACTAAATATCACTTTCCAGCAAGTTTAGCTAACAGCATACTGGATTTATCTTATCGTTATATGTGGGATGACTGGCAAATAAAATCCCATACCTTAGATACACGGCTATACATTCCAGTCGCTGATATTTTTGGCGAAAATAGTTATATACAACCGCATGTGAGATTTTATCAGCAGGGGGCTGCAGAGTTTTACCAACCTTATACATCAACTGAAGATATACAGCAGGAGCCACTGAAATATGTCAGTGCTGATTATCGTATTGGAGAGATGACAGCAATCACGTTAGGCGCAAAATATGGTTTCAATTTAGACAATGGTAACGACTTTTCAATAAGGCTTGAGTATTACCAGCAAACGCCTACTAATGCTGGCTTTGAGGAGCCAAGCGCCTTGTCTACACTTACTGTTTATCCCATTGTGCAAGCAGTAATATTGCAAGTGAGTTATTCATTTTTATGATGATTAAACACATCAAACCCTACAAATGTTGTTCGCGTGATGAACAGAGCCTTTAACATTAATGCTCAACAACAAGGCTATAAGATTACGTTTTTTGCCATGGCAAGCCCATGTGAAGTGCTCGTGCAAAGTAATGATTTAGTCTTAATTAATCGTCTTGCCGATAAAGTTACTGATGAAGTTTGGCGCATTGAAGATAAATACAGTCGGTATAAAAAAGATAGTGTATGTAGTTTGATGAATAATAGTGCAGGGCGCAGTATTACCATCGATAATGAAAGCTTTTTATTACTCAATTTTGCCAAACAGTGCTATCAACTGAGTGAAGGTTTGTTTGATATTACTTCCGGAGTATTAAATCGCGTTTGGTGTTTTGATGGCAGTGACAATATTGCCAGTCATCAGCAGATTGAACCGCTATTACCACTTATTGGTCTGGATAAAGTTTGTTATCAGCAAAATAGTATTACGGTGCCTAAAGGTATGTCGCTAGATTTTGGTGGCATCGCTAAAGAATATGCCGTCGACCGCTGCATTATCCTCGCTAAAGCAATCACCAAATGTCCGATTTTGGTTAATCTTGGTGGAGATTTGGCTGTAACAGGCCCAAGGCGAGAGAATCAACCATGGCAAGTCGCCATTGAAGCCCTAGAAAGTACCGACGAGTGTTTTGATAACAAGGACATGATTGTTACCTTGTTTGAAGGGGCACTAGCCACCAGTGGTGATAGTAAACGTTATTTATATAAAGACGGTAAGCGTTACAGCCATGTGCTAAATCCAATAACTGGTTGGCCAATAGAGCAAGCCCCTCGTTCGATTACTGTGTTATCACCACAATGCATTCAAGCGGGCATGCTAGCAACCATGGCATTATTACAAGGGCGTGGCGCTGAGGCGTTTTTAGCTGAGCAAGAAATAACCTATTGGTTACGTAAGTCATAGTGAAAAGCGAGTAAGTTACTATAATCACAAGTCTAATGAGTTCGAACTGTTAATTTATCGCTTACCCTAGTTGAGATTAAATAAAGTTACTGAGGGAAGTAAAGGAACTCCCTCAGCAAGTATTATTAATTATTAGTACTAATATTTAGCCGAAATAAGGTTTAGCCTAAGTAAAAACCAATATGCTGATGTAATCTTACAATCATCTGTTCAGTGTCACCACTTACCTCTAATCGTTGCGCAAATGAACGTAGTGCTTGTTCAATTTCATTAACAAATTTGCCGTAACCGTGACTGGTTTTATCTTGTTCACTGGCGACAAAAATAAGTTGAACTGTGTCGACCAACTTTGCTGAATTCCACTTACAAGTATATCCACAACTAGTATGTTCTGGGTTGTAGCCAAGCATTAATAACTCACCCGAGGTGACGACATTTTCATCTTTAGCACTGCGAACAATGGGTACTAAGCCATTAGCGATGACAGCACCGTTGTTTAAATTAAATTTCTTTGCCGAACTGATAAAGGCATCGGCAATTAAATTATACAAAGGGTTATAACGCTCTTGTGGATTGTCATCTATATCTGCCATGGCACGAATACGTTGGTTAATGGGAAAATCTACCACAGCATAGGTCAGTGCATTAGGGGAGGTTGGTAAAGCTTGTTTGTCTGCAAGATAACGTTCGACAATAGGTCTAAACTTATGCGATTGACTACCTTCAACGCCTTTATTTTTAGCAAACAAATCATAAGTAAGGTGCTGATGATCGCTTACCCGTATTTTCTCGAGACTGATGGCGGTTTGTTTAGCAAACTCAGTGAGTGCTTTAGTGACCAACTGATGGAATTTTGCTGATTGACCACGAATGTCTTCTCCACTAGCTAAGAACAGTAAACTTATTTTTTTAGCCTTATTTGCACCATTGAAGAAACTGTTTCTACTGGTGTGGTATTTAGGGTTATATAAAAATAGTACTTGTTGTTTGGTTTGCGCAGTAAGCTTTTCCGGACTAAAACGAACACGGGCAAACTTATCATTAGCGATAAATTGACAGCTCTCTAGCGCTAATTTGTCGTTGATAGCAAAAAATTTATCGGCTAACGCTTGATACAACTTCTCATAGGGGGTGTCGCTTTCAATATCAATAAGTGACTGATACTGAGTTAGTAGCTCATCAGATAATGGAAATTTCGCCATTAGATATTGATTTTCTCGAGCCGAAGAAGGGATGTAAGCTTTATGTTGGAGATTTTTAGTGCGTGATAAAGGCATAGTGACACCTGTAAATGTAAAGTGAATATCGATTTTATGGTGACAATTATACGACGCTTAACTTGTCGCACTATGATGTAAATCAATAGATGACCTGTGAGATGTTAAAATTTGTAACTTATTCTTTGTCAAAGAAATTAGCTAAAAAAGACTGCTCAATTCACTTGTGTTCGTTGGCATTTTAACGCATGGTTATAGCATCTATCATTCCCAAGGAATAACGCCCTGATGAAAAAACTTAAAAATGAAGCTGAGCTATTAAAAAAGGCAGTGACCATTGGTGAAAAATACGCAATGAATCGCGGCTATAAAGGTTTTGCTGCAACTAACTCTGCTAAAGATAAAGTTGAAAGCCTTTATCGTTTATTAGTGAACGACAAATTGATTCAACCACTAGCGGTTGATGACGAAAATCAACCGAACATGAAACATAAATTAGCCCTTTGGATTGCCAAACAATTACCAGAAGGGCATGCGTTACTCAAATAAGCTTTTGGCTAATTCTATTCAGCGGCGAACTTAATCGGTTCGCCCGGTATTTTGCAAATTCCTCACTTTTTAGCGCAGTAATCTAAGCTTGTTAGAATAAATATTCTAAAAACTTGCTTCAGGTGGTAATTTTTCGTGGCATTCATGCTTTAACACTGCTAGATTGTTTTTGGGATCCTAATTAGGAAAAAGCAAAGGTCGTTCAGTCATATCAATGTTTTGATAATGACAACCACCTCATTAATTTAAGAAATAAGAAAGTAGTAAAGAGAGCTAACTATGTACCAAACTGACGATGTACGCATCAACAAAATTAAAGATTTATTGCCACCCATTGCTTTGTTGGAGCGATTTCCTGCGTCAGAGCAAGCAAATAAATCTGTTGTTGCTGGGCGTTCAGCAATTCATAACATCCTTAAAGGTAAAGATGATCGTTTACTTGTGGTGATTGGACCTTGTTCAATACACGATCCAAAAGCGGCGATTGAATACGGTCAGCGTTTAGTTAAGCTACGTGAAGAATATAAAGATAGCCTTGAAATTGTTATGCGTGTGTATTTTGAAAAACCACGTACCACCGTTGGTTGGAAAGGGTTAATTAACGACCCATACATGGATAACAGTTTTAAGTTAAATGATGGTTTACGCCTAGGCCGAAAGTTATTACTTGATTTAAATGAACTTGGCTTACCAACAGCAGGTGAGTTTTTAGATATGATCACGCCACAGTACATGGCAGATTTCATGTGTTGGGGCGCAATTGGCGCTCGTACCACAGAATCACAAGTTCACCGAGAACTAGCCTCAGGTTTATCATGTCCGGTAGGTTTTAAAAATGGTACTGATGGCACCATTAAAATTGCTATTGATGCTATCGGCTCAGCGGCGGCGTCACACCATTTTCTTTCGGTAACTAAATTTGGTCATGCCGCTATCGTAGAAACCACGGGTAATAGTGATTGTCACATTATTTTGCGTGGTGGTAGAACCACTAATTTTGATGCAGAAAGTGTCAGCGCAGTGACTTCACAGCTTTCATCATCTGAGTTAAACACTAAAGTCATGATTGATTTTAGTCATGCAAATTCAAATAAGAAGTTTGAAAACCAAATGCTTGTTTCTGATGATGTAAGCGGTCAAATCAGCCAAGGCAATGACAATATTTTCGGTGTTATGGTCGAAAGTCACTTAGTTGAAGGTAATCAAAGCTTAGTTAATGGTAAAGCTGAAGTTTACGGTCAAAGTATTACTGATGCATGCATTGGATGGGCTGATACCGAAACGCTTTTAAGCCAACTGAATCAAGCGGTGATTACCCGTCGTAGTACCAAGGGTTAATGCGCTATAGCAATTCACTTTCAGGCTAATTCATGCTAAAACGTCTAATTAACTCTTTATAATTAGACGTTTTTTTATGCCTCATACCTCTCCATTATCTGATCAAGTACAAGCTAGCCAAGCAACCATTAGTGAAATTTTACAAAAAATTGAATCCGTTGTTTTAGGTAAGCCTAAAGAGTGTCGCTTAGCCTTAGCGTGTTTACTGGCACAAGGGCATTTACTGATTGAAGATCTTCCAGGTATGGGGAAAACCACCTTAGCCCATGTGTTAGCGACTACCTTAGGCTTAAGCTATCAAAGAACCCAATTTACCAATGATCTTTTACCGGCGGATGTTGTCGGTTTTTCAATCTTTAATAACCAAGCGAATACTTTTGAGCTTCATAAAGGACCTATTTTCAATCAAGTAGTACTCGCGGATGAAATAAATAGGGCAAGTCCAAAAACACAAAGTGCTTTGCTTGAGGCCATGGCAGAGCATCAAGTGAGCATTGACGGTGTTACTCATGAGCTACCAACGCCATTTTTTGTTATTGCAACGCAAAACCCATTGTTTCATGCCGGCACTTATCCATTGCCAGAGTCACAATTAGATCGCTTTATGATGCGGTTATCGCTGGGCTTTCCTGATATAAAAGCCGAAAAGAATATTTTACTTAATGATGCTCAAAGAACTAACCAAACCAATAAAGGTAACACATTTGACCCGGTAGTCGATCAGCAAACCTTAATCACCATGCAAGCTGCGGTTACTCAAATAAGTGTCTCTAATGATGTGATTGACTACATTTTAGCGTTAAGTCATATGAGCCGACAAAACTATATTGCTGATGATGCCAAACTAGGTACTCGACATAATATCAGTGAAGATATTGTCTGTAAGCCATTATCACCAAGAGCTTCAAAATCACTACTGCAAGCGGCTAAAGCTATGGCATTTATTAATAATCGTGATTATGTATTACCTGATGATGTGCAAGCGGTTTTCTATGTGGTATGTCAGCACAGGTTAGAAGTACAACCTAGCCAAAACATCAGCTTATCTCAGTTAGAAGCGTCAAGTGTCGCTAATCAAATTCTTAATAGTGTCGATGTACTCAATCCGCTGTCGTATCAGTAAACACGTAATCAAATAGGTTTATCTCACGTGAAAATATCAACATTTTTCGGGATTCATTGGCTGCGAGCTTTATTTGAAAGAAACTTTAATCGTTGGTTAGCTAAACGTATTCCCAGCCAAAGTGAACATAGCCTCAATAGTAACAATATCTTAATTTACCCGACCCGTTTTGGCTTAGGCTATGTAGCCATTGTGACCTTAATTTTCTTATTGGGTACTAACTATCAAAATAATATTATTTTGTTATTAAGTTATTTATTAGCGAGCTTTTTTATCAGCGTGATGTTGCACAGCTTTTATAACTTTTCAACCTTACGCTTTAACAGTGTTAATAAACAACATGGCTATGTTGGTGAAGTCATTTCTTTTCCAATTAATATCACAACAAAAAAACAACATTATGATATCAATGTGTTGTTTGCCGATAAACAGCTAATAAATAAAAGCTTAACCAATAAAGTTAGCTTGGCTATCGCTAAAAAAGGCACCCACACAGTTTTATTACCGTTTCAAGCAACTAAGCGTGGCTTGCAGAAAATTGGTAGAGTAATCGTCTACAGTGAATACTCTTTAGGGTTGTTTAAGAGTAAAACCATTCTGGATTTTGCTCATCATGCGATTGTTTTCCCTAAGCCTAAAAGTTTGGTTGCAGGACAATATCAATTATCAGGACAAGCTGATGAGCCTGTGATTGAAAGCTATCATGAATCAACACATAGCGGCAGCGATGATTTTTCAGAGTTAAAAAGCTTTGTTACAGGTGAATCTCGTGCCAGAACTGCTTGGAAACAATTAGCTAAAGGGCAAGGGCATTTTTCAAAACACTACCAAGGAAGTCAAGGTCAATTGCAATGGTTAAAACTGAGTGATATGCCCGGCAATGACATTGAAACACGCCTACGTTATTTAAGTTTTCTCATTAACGAGTTGACGGCGGTTAATCAAGTATTTGGCTTAGATCTGCATGAAAACAGCATAACCGGCAATTCAGCGAAGAATATAGCGCCCAATACTGGTTTTGATCATCAACAAGCATGTTTAATCGCTTTGGCTTTATATCCATGAGTTTTTTCACTAGAAAGTTAAATGGAAAACTAAATAAAAACTTAAATAGTAATCCCATGAACAACACTGCAACATTATTGCCGGTAAACACGTTTGTGTTAGCACGAAAGAATGCTTGGCTTTTGTGGTTATGCCAATGTCTAAATATCGCGACTATCGCGTTAGAATTGGGTACTTGGATGCTAGCCATCATAACCTTGTCTTTAACATGGCAAGCTTTCTTACTACACCGATCTTTTGAGCGACCAAATAGCAAAAAACTAGCTGAGCGTAGAACAAAACACGCAAAGAATAAACAAAATGGCCCGGTTTCGCCTTTTGTGCTCGCTACCTTTGCCATTGCAGGCTGTTTAACCATAGTGATAACCGCGCCCCAACATGGCTTATTAATTAGTATGGTGCATTTACTGTGTTTTTCTTATGTACTTAAAGCGTTTGAACTAAAGGCGCGTAGTGATTTCTATCAACTGATTTTATTGGGTATATTTGTTTTAGCTTCAGCACTTATTTTTAAACAAGACTTGGCTTTTAGTGCCATGGTTGTGAGCCTGCTACTGCTCAATTTTGTGGTATTATTACAATACTTCTCCTCCAACAATGTTTTCTTTGCTAACCTTAAAATTATCGGAATATTGATGACGCAAAGCGTGCTACTCGCGGTAGTATTGTTTATCGTGTTCCCGAGGTTATCGCCATTTTGGCAGATCCCTATCGCCAAATCAGCTGAAACCGGTTTATCTGATACGGTAAAACCCGGAGATATCGCTAAATTAACTCGCTCTAGTAAGTTAGCTTTTAGAGTCAGCTTCGAGCAGCAGTCACCGCCTGTCTATTCGCAATTATATTGGCGAGCTATGGTGTTGGAGGATTACGATGGTAGGCAATGGACTAAACGATTTAAACGTGACAACAATAAGCCAAGTCAACTATATATCGAGGCTAATAAAGCCGGGGTCAAACCGATAACATATCAAGTGTTAGCTGAGCCAAGCTTTCAAAAGTACTTGTTTGCGCTGGCGCCAGCAAATCTGAGTGAAGCATTTAACGGCAGTATCATTCCTCAGTCGGATTATACTTTTTTAAGTTCAAGTGTTATTTCTCAAACCAAAGCCTATCACTTAACAAGCTATTTAGGCGCGCCCATTGGCGTTACACTAGATGATGATAGTAAAGCGCTTAATCTAGCTTACCCTAAGAACAGTAATCCAAGACTAGAGCAATTAGCACTTCAGTTAAGCCATAACTATAGCGAACCACTACAACGTGCTCAGGCTGTTTTAAACCTTATCAATGAAGAAAATTATGCTTATACCCTTGAGCCGCCACTTCTTAAAAATAATAGCTTAGACCAGTTTTTCTTTGATACGCAATCAGGGTTTTGTGTGCATTATGCCTCAGCTTTTACTTTTTTAATGAGGGCATCAGGCATTCCCGCTCGTATGGTCACCGGCTATTTAGGCGGTGAATATAATGAGAAAAGTGCTACTGATAATAACAAAGCACAAGGGCATTTAAGTATTTATCAATATGACGCCCATGCTTGGTCAGAAATTTGGATACAAGGGAAGGGCTGGCTGCGTATTGATCCAACCAGCGCTGTTGACCCTGAGCGGGTAAATTCAGGATGGTCTGACGATTTATTACAACAACAATCTGCACTGATTAATGAGCTGTTTAGTCGGTCTTTGTTTAAAAATAGCGATTTTTTAAACGCCTTACGTTTACAATTTGATGCTTTAGATTATCAGTGGACTAAATGGGTAGTAGGTTTTAGTACCAAGCAGCAATATGATCTGTTAACCGCTTGGTTTGGTAATGTGAAGTCTTGGAAGGTCGCCTTAATCATAGTTATTACCTTGATTATAAGTATGACAGCAGTGTTGTTTATATTTAATTGGCTTAACCGAGCAGATAAAAAGCAGCATAGGCAAAACTTGGCAGATAAAATATACGCCAAAGCGTTGTTAACGTTAGCTGGTCTAGGCATTGATAAGCCACCCGCAATGACAGTGAATGATTTTGCTAAGCAAATTAGAGAAAAACAGCCAATGCTGGCGATCAGTTTCACGCGCTTAAGCAATAGCTACAGTAACCTGTGTTATCAAAATGTTTCAGAAGAAGATAAAGCGTTATTGACCATAACAATGCAGCAACAATATCAACAATTTGTCAAAAACATAAAAAGTCATAAATAAAAAATTTCATTAATTTTATTCATAAAATTGAAATAATTAGCTGATAAATTAATGCTATCCATTGGCTATCGCCTTGTTGTTTAGAGATATTTTTCCTAAGTTTATAATAAGCCCTGAGCATTATTATCGAACGCAATCAGGGGATATTTCATTAACAGGGGAGTGTTTGTTATGTCACATATACCTAGTGATTATGATAATGTTTTTGAAAGAAAATTGACCTATGCTGAACGTTATAAAATGGCAGTTTTGGTGTCTGTTATTAGTTATTTCACCTTGATTGGCTGGGTTGTCGCCATGATTATTTATGATAAGCATCAGTCTTCATTGGCTAGCTTTCATTTACGCCAATCGTTAGGTCTTATTATTACCGGAGCAATCTTATCTTTAATCCCGTTAATTGGCTGGGTAGTAAATTTGGCCATTATTGCCGCATGGGCATTTGGTCTTTATGCTGCAATAAAAGGGCAAGAGTATAAAGTGCCGTTACTGGGTAAGTTTTACCAAGATCAATTAGATTTCATAAAATAACGTCATGACGTTAAAAATGACTACAGTGCTAGAGTTCAGTATTAATGTTTAGTAATAAAGTTAACGATCAATACAAATTAATAATATTAGCCCACTGATTTTACTAGTGTTAACAAGCGCCTTATGGTTAAATTTGTCATTCTTCTAGAAAAGACTTTTAACCTAAATAAAGCTAAGTTTTAGCTCACTAAGGCGCTATCTTGATCTACCTTTATCCTGCCAACAAAATGGAAAACTTGTTACGCTTACTTAACAAGATTTCTAGTGTTTCCCCTCTAGGTGTTTTCAATCAAGAAGTCATTGTCGTTCAAAATGCAGGAATGCAGCATTGGCTTAACCTTGCCATCGCAAATGAACGTGGAATTAGCATGAATATGCGTTACGCGTTACCTGCTCAGTTTTTGTGGAAGCTAATAAGAACCTTGGCTAGCGAGGATAAAGTGCCTGAGCAATCACCTTATTCACGAGAAGTGCTAACGTGGCGAATTCATCAACTTTTAGCCTCGAATGAAGTGATAAACGATGATGATTTTTGCCAAGCAACATTATATTGGCAAGGAGAATTGGCTGAAAATGACAACATAAAATCAGGCAATCAAGCACAGTTAAAACGCTATCAATTAGCTAGGCAGTTAGCGGATTTATATGAGCAATATTTAATTTTTAGGCCACAGTGGTTAGACAGTTGGCAGCGTGGAGATTTTGAACTTTCAGGTTTAGAGCAACAACCTTTATTAGAACATAAATGGCAAGGTAAATTGTGGCGATTATTAATCGCGCAGTTACCTTATAATCCAGTCGAATTATTAAACGATGCTATTGCTAATATCGAAAGTAAAAAACAGTTAATTCCACAACGGATAAGTTTTTTTGGTTTAAATACCATGGCACCCATGTGGCTCGATTTTCTCAATGCCTTGAGTCAACATGTTGAAATCCACTTTTTCCACCTCAATCCATGCTTTTCATATTGGGGAGATATCGTCAGTGAAAAGCAGGCGCTGAGTAAAATTAAGCAATGGTCTTTAGGTGTCGAAGAAGCGCAAAGCATTGTCGGTAACCCCTTGTTAGCTAATTTAGGTCAGCAAGGACGAGAGTTTATTTCAATGTTGCAAGACTATAGTACCATTGATGTTGAATTATTCGAGCAAGCAAAAGCAGATCACACTGCTCATGTAAGTGAACATGCAATCGAACAAGGTCTTGAGCTCAACCATGAACAATCGACTGTTTTACACCAGTTGCAAAATGATATTTTGTCATTGTCTGATGCAAGGACAAACCGGCAAGATAGTAATGAAGCAGTGGTTGATGACTCCATTGTTATCACCAGCTGTCATAGCGCTTTAAGAGAAGTACAAGCGTTACATGACTACTTATTACACCAATTTAATCTTGATGAAAGTTTAACACCTAAAGATGTCTTAGTGATGTGCCCGCAAATAGAAGAGTACGCCCCTTTTGTTAATGCGGTCTTTACCCGAGGTTGGCAAGATATTGCCGGTGAAGTGCCACCATTACCTTGCTCTATTGCTGATCGTAGCGCGAAAGATAGCGATCCACTCGTTGCGGCATTTTCCGAATTGTTAACGCTACCAGATAGCCGTTTTGGCGTGTCGCAATTGCTTGCATTCCTTCGTTTACCGGCGATGGCGCATAAATTTTCTATTACTACTGATGATTTACAAAAGATTACCGCTTGGTTAGAGCAAGCCACTGTTCATTGGGGCATAGATAGTGCGCATAAACAGAGTGTGCTAGGCCAGCCAGTCAATGCTTCATTTACATGGCAACAAGGCTTACAACGCTTATTACGTGGCTTTGCCTTTGCTGATAGCGAGCAAGTGTATCAAGAGCAATTATTACTTGAGCAGGTTGAAGGCAGTGATGCTATTTTGCTTGGCCAGTTAATGTTATTTATTGAGCAATTACAGTACTTCAGTGTAAATTTACAAAAATCACGTAGTGCAATGCACTGGCAAGCGTTCTTGCTTGAACAGTTAACCATGCTATTTAGTGCCGTTGATGCTGACAATAATAGCTATGAGACAAGTTTACTGGTCATTGAACAGGCTATATCTGGCTTGATCGAACATTGTCATCAAGCTGATTATCAAGACGATATTTCTTTACCAATTATTGCTGAGTATTTAACACAGCACTTTAGCGAAGGTGATGCCAGCAAACAGTTTATGGTTGGCCAAGTGACTTTTTGCTCAATGTTACCTATGCGTAGTATCCCATTTAAAGTCATTGCGGTGCTGGGTTTGAATGATGGCGAGTTTCCTCGTCAACGCCAAGCACTGGGTTTTGACCTGATGTCGTTAGCACCAGCAAAACTTGGCGATAGATCGCGCCGTGGTGATGATAGATATTTATTCCTTGAAGCAATCATTTCTGCAAGATCAGCCTTATATCTCAGTTATCAAGGGAGAAATATTAAAAATAACAGTGAAAAACAGCCTTCTTTGGTGCTCAAAGAATTAATGGAGTATTTAACGCAAGGCTATGGCTGGTCATTTGAACATGAGCCTCAAGATAGCTCTGTACAATCACAAAGCTTATACCAAGTCGCCATGCAGGCATTTAGTCTTGCTAACTACCAAGGTAAATGGCCAAGTTTTGATAGCAACTGGCTGTCGCTAGGACAAAATAATAGCTCAGCTGAAAATGAAGAACACAGCGCTAATAAGTTAAATATCGATGATGAGCATACAGCTGAAGATGAAATACAGTTATCTGGTGAACAGCTGATACGTTTTTACCAACACCCATCAAAAGTATTTGCCCAACATCAGCTAAATTTACATTTCGACAATCAACACTCACTTTTAGATGATGTAGAGCCATTTAATGTTAACGGTTTAGAGAGTTATTTATTAAGACAACAACTTTTAGACGCTAGCTTAGCTGATCAGGATATTGAGCAGGTAACACACCGAGCAAGGCTATGTGGTAAATTTCCTGATTTACCTACTACAGAGAATATTTTTCAAGGTTACCAACAAGATATCGCTCAATTTAGCGATGAAATAATTAAAGCGTCATGTGATAACCCGCAGGTTATTGACTGCGCTGTGGTACTTGAACATCAAGGCAGAAAAATACGGCTGAATGCGCCGTTAGCGTTTAAGAATAATGTATTAGTGCATTATCGGTGCTCAAGTGCCAAGGCGAAAGATAAATTTACTATGTACTTGCATCAACTCATTTTACAAGTCTGGCAGCAAGAGTGGCGGCAAGAAGGTTGTCAAACTTCAGCACTTAGTACAGCGCAAAATAATGCCGATAAAGTCAACACTGATTTTACCGCGCTTAATGATGTAACCGGCAGTACCGGTTTGTTCTTTAATACTAAATCACAAAAAGTTGAGCAGTTTGACATTGCCAGTGTTAATGATGCAAAAGGGCAATTACAGCAATTATTAACCGGTTATTTTAAAGGGCAGCAGCAACCCTTATTATTAAATGCTGAATTGGCAGAACAGGTATTTACTAAAAAGCGCGGGCAGTTAATTGAAATGACCCAAGAACGCTTTGAAAAGCTTTGGCAAGGAGATATGAGTACTCGGGGCTTGTCCGATGATGATTATCTCAGTTATTTTTGGCCACAACCGCCTATCTATACAGCACATCAAGCTGAGATTGAAATGATCTATCAAGATCTTTATCAAGCTGTGACAAAACGTGCGGTGAGTAGAGCGAAAAAAGCAAAGCCAACAGCTAAGCAAGCAAATAAGGGGGAGGTGTAATGATGGAAAGAGTAACGGCAGATAATAGCGAAACAATAGCACTTAAAAACCTCGAAGCGTCTACCATCCCTCTGCACGGTAAGCACCTTATTGAGGCAAGTGCGGGAACAGGCAAAACCTACAATATTACTCGGATTTATCTGCGCTTATTACTTGAACGGGAGTTAACAGTAGAGCAAATCCTGTTAATGACTTTCACTAAAGATGCGACTCAAGAGCTACGCGGACGGATTGATGCTTTTATTCGACAAGCATTAAATGATTGGCAGTCATTATGTGAAGATGACCCATACTTTCAAGCCCTAGAGCAGCGGATTGAAAAACCTCAACGGGAATTTTTATTAAAGCGTGCGTTATTATTTTTAGATGAAGCGGCTATTTTTACCATTCATGGCTTTTGCCAACGTGTACTTAATCAATATGCTTTTACCAGTGGTTTACCCTTTAATGCCAATATGGCGGCAAACTCAACAGAAGTAACACTACAAGTATGCCAAGACTGGTATCGTAACTTGGCTAAAATCGATGAAGAAAACTTCACTTTACTTGCTGATTTTTGGCCAACCCCTGAAAGTTATTTATCTAGCTTTGCTAAAGCGTTAAGTCATACCAGTGCCTTATCAGTAGTTGATGTAGAAAGCATCGGTAATGAGTTTAACGCCTTAGTTCGCCAAGCCTTGCCTGCCTTAACCAATAATACTGCATTATTTGAAAATGCCTTGATCCTTGTTAAAAAGGGCGCAGAGCAAGAAAAGCGTCGACAAGAATTAGCACAATTAATGACTTGGCTTGAAAGCATCATCAATGCAGAGTTTTCATTGCTAGACGTAGGGGAAGGTAAACATAAAATGCCTGACGCCTTTATTGATGGTAAACGTTATGCGCGGTCAAGCTACAAAGCTGAGTTACTTGAGGTTTTTGCGCCAGTAAAAACGGTGAAAGAACAAGTAAAAAAATTAGCCAACAACATTAACAAAGCTAAAGCGTACGCTATTGTTAAATCGGGTGTTTATACTATTAGACAAAAAGTTATTGAGCAAAAAAAGGCGCTTAATTTACTTGATTTTGACGATCTCATTAATACCTTAGCGGATTGTTTACAGGGTGAAAATTCCCACTTATTGGCTAATCAACTCCTTACTCAATACCCCGTTGCGTTAATCGATGAATTTCAAGATACCGACCCAAAGCAGTTTGGTATTTTACAAGCTATCTATTACGGCGAAAAAGCTAAACAAGTCGATGCGGGACTGTTTTTAATTGGCGATCCTAAACAAGCGATTTATGGCTTTAGAGGCGGTGATATTTTTGCCTATTTAAATGCTCGCAGTGGTTGTGATTACCATTGGTTAATGGATACTAATTGGCGCTCTACCGCTGAAATGATAGCTGGCTACAATAAACTCTTTACCCATAAAGATCACCGTGAAGCGCAAGTTAATAGCTTAAGCACGCAAGAAAGTGTTTTTGGCTTTGGTATTCCTTATTTACCGGTATTTGCCGGAAAATCAACCAAAGGGCAAGCAATAACCGCTTCAAGTATTACTGATGCGGACAAAGCACTGCAATTTATCCATTTTAGTGACAGTAATGCAGAAGGAGAAAAAGTTAACCAAGGCACAAGACCACAGCTGGCGAATTGGTGTGCAAACGAAATAGTCCGTCTGTTATCACTTGATGATAAGCACAATGCGGTTAAGCCAAAAGATATTGCAATTCTTGTCAGGGACGGCGCTGAAGCGCGTGATGTAAAACAAGCATTGGAGCTGGCAGGTTTAGATAGTGTATTTTTATCTGATCGGGCAAACTTATTTCATTCAGTACAAGCCAAACAGTTATTAGCTTTATTAAAAGGGGTACTGTTGCCTGAAAATGAACGACTTTTCATTGCGGCAATCTCTTGTGGCTTGTTAGGTTTTGATGCCAGTAAGTTATACCAATTGCAGCAAGATGAGATAGCGTATCAATCTTTAAAATTTGCTTTTGTTGATTATCGAGCACAATGGCAGCGCCAAGGTTTTATTACCATGGCAATCAATTTAATGCATCAACACTTTAATGTACCTAGGTTAAATAAAGATCGCTGTATAACCAATATTTTACACCTGTTTGAAATATTGCAATCGGCCAGTGTTCGCTTAAGTCAGGGACAAGAGTTGTTGCATTGGTTTGAACAACAATGTCATCTTGAAACCAATGATGTCGAAGCCGAGTTGCGCCTTGAAAGCGATGGCGATCTGATTCGTTTGATCACTCAACATGGCTCAAAGGGCTTAGAATACCCTTATGTCTTTATCCCTTTTGCCACACGCCACAAAGACCCGCTTAAATTTGGCACCAAATCGGTGAGTTATCTTGAATACCATGATCAACAAGGTAACTTATGTTTGAGTTTAGACGGCTCAAAAGAAGCTAAACAAGCGATGAGTAATGAAGCGTATGCAGAAAGTATTCGATTACTTTATGTTGCGGTAACTCGGGCAGAGCGTCGCTGCTACCTATTAAGTTGTGATTTTGAAAATTACCATCTATCGCCTCTGGGAAAAACCTTAAAACTTGCCGAGCAAGCTAGTCTGGTCGAGGCGTTACAATTATTGAAAAGTTCAGCAGAAGAAGCCATCGGTATAACGCAAGTTTGTTTAGCGACAGCTATCGAGGTGGCAAACATCAATAACCCATCATTAAACATTACTCAGCCTCTTAGCACGTTAGCAAGTGAGCTAAAAGCCAGTAAATTTAATGGCAATATTGAGAGAAACTGGTGGTTAAGTTCGTTTTCGGCGTTAAGTCGTAATATTAGACATGCAGGGATATCAAACCCTGATAGAGATCTTGAAAGCCAAAGCTTATCAATAGCAGCGCCGGCAGCGAGTGATCAAATACGTTTTCAGTTAGCCAAGGGTGCTCATACCGGTAATTTATTACATGATATATTTGAACACACCGATTTTACACAGCCTCACTGGCAGGAGAGTTTGCAAACACCATTACTTAAATTTGGTGACTTAAATGCGACAACCCAAACAGAATTTGTTGAAGAAGATCTTATTACTTGGCTACAACAAGCACTAGATGCACCGTTTATCGAAGCGACAACCGAGCACCAAGGCGGCAGTCTTGCACAGATACCTGTTGAGCGTACCTTACGCGAGAGCGAGTTTTACTTTCCGATGCAAGGTGAGGGCACTAAGGCTTTGGCTAAATTGCTAACCGATCACCGAAATAGGGTCAGTAACAGCTCAGATATTTTGCCAGTTCACTTACCGGATTATAAAAAACTCTCGGGTATGATGCATGGTTTTATCGATTTAATCTTTGAATACCAAGGGAAATATTACCTGAGTGATTATAAATCAAGTCATTTAGGTGACCACTTTGATGATTATCAACATAGCGCATTACATCACAATGTTCAGAAAAATTACTATGATTTGCAATATCTTATATATTCACTGGCACTGCACCGTTATTTAAAACAGACACTTGGCGATTATGATGTCGAGCAGCACTTTGGTGGCGTTTATTATCTGTATTTACGTGGCATGACCAATGACAATGCGCATCAAGGTGCAGGCGTATATTTTAGTAACATCACAGCACAAGAGCTGAACGCTTTAGAAGCCGTGTTTTCTCCAGACAGCAATAAAAACAAGTTATTTGAAGGAGAGCAGTCGCATGTCTGAACATCCATATAGTGGTTTTAAACAACTTACTGAGATTGTTGATGGTGTTATCGCAATCGATTACTTTTTTGCTAAAGAAATGCATGATGCATTGCCAAAATCAGCGCATCAACAAACATTATTCCATCTGTTTTTAGCGCTCAGTGTCAGTTTACGTGCAGGTCATAGTTGCTTGGCGTTAAACCAAATAGCTGAACAGTCTTGGGGAAAAACATCAACAAAGGACTTTAGCAATAATAGTCTGAACGTCGAAAAGCCAGGATATTTATTCCCAAACTTGTCGCAATTACAACAAATGTTAGCGAGCTTAGCTATCAATGAGGCCGATAATCAGTTATTGGTTGTTACAGACACTCGTTTATATTTACGACGCTATTTTCAGTTTGAAAGTGATTTACAACAAGCAATTACCATGAGACTCGCGCAAACATCAAAGTTTGCCGACAACGAAATTAGTGCGTGTGTTGAGCGCTTATTTCCTGCTAACCCACAAGAAGCAGACAACGAAGTAGACTGGCAAAAAATTGCTGTTGCCAATGCGATAAACAAAAATTTTAGTGTTATCGCTGGCGGCCCTGGTACGGGTAAAACTTACACGGTTACTAAGCTTTTGGCAGCATTAGTGATGCTTGATAAGAAAAGTACACATTCATCACCATTAACGATTGCCTTAGTAGCCCCCACGGGAAAAGCAGCACAGCGATTATCTGAGTCGATAGTGAATGCGGTCGACGGGTTTAAAGACTTAATAGCCAGCGAAATACTCAATGAAATTCCAACCCAAGCACAAACAATACACCGTTTACTTGGCGTGATAAGTAACTCTCCAAACTTCAGGCATGATCAACAAAACAAGCTAGCTTATGACGTGGTACTTATTGATGAAGTTTCCATGGTTGATTTACCCTTGATGACCCGTGTATTTCGTGCCTTAAAAGATAATGCCAAGGTGATCTTACTTGGCGACGCTGATCAATTACCTTCTGTTGCTGCCGGTAGCGTATTAGCGGATATTGCACCTAGGCCCCATGGTGGTTTTAGTGAGAGCAATAAAAATTATTTAGCAAATGTTTGTCAGCTAAATAGCCAACAAAATGATGCTATAGCAGCGTTGCAGCAACAAGCTAGGGTAGACAAGGTGCAAGAAAATTTTGATTATTTGACCTTTTTACTTAAATCAAGAAGGTTTGACGGCAAAGGCGGTATTGGCTTAATAGCGCATAGTGTCATCAAAGGAGATGCTGCTAATAGCTGGCAATTGTTGCAGGATACAAAAACTCATGGCTCTGCGCAACTGTCCTTGGCTGAGGGAGAAATAGCGCGTTGGTTAAAACCATTGGTTAAACAATATTACCAACCCATAGCGCTCTGTGATGATATAAACGATGCTTTTGCATTATTAGGCAAATTTCGGGTGTTATGTGCGACAAGACAGGGGGATTTCGGCGTTGAGCATCTTAATGAGCTGATTAAAAGTTATTTGGGTAAGAATCAAGGTTTGTATCAGCAAGGTCAGCAAGGGCTTTATCATGGACAACCGATTATGATCAATGAAAATGACTACCGATTAGGGCTATACAATGGTGATATTGGTATTATTTGGCAAGTTATCGATCAAGACGGTCAGCCACATTTAATGGCCTGTTTTGAAACAACTGAGACCGATGCTCACGGAGCAGTCAACACGCGCATTAAGCAAATTCTACCTTCTCGATTACCTCACTTTGAAAGTGTATATGCGATGACAATCCATAAAACACAGGGCAGTGAATTTGCTCATGTCGCTATGGTTATTTCATCCACTGAACAAGTCAAAGAAAGTAAGCAAACCGCCAGTAAGTTATTATCTAGAGAGCTACTGTATACGGGGATCACCCGGGCGAAAAAACAATTAACCATAGCGTGTAACCAACAAATATGGCAACAAGGGGTTCGCGCACAAGTCCTTCGACATTCGGGTTTGAATTTACACTGCGGCGATGAAAAATGATAACATGCTGCACTTATTGCGCTGCTTATCGCTGCCGTATTAACTATTAGCAGATTATTACTCAATTAGTACTCAAATATTACTTCATTTTTCAAGGATCTTCATTAGCACATGCAACTCATTGATATAGACAAAAGCCGTTATAGAAAACATTTAAACATTGTGATTATTGGTTTTATTAGTTCGCTACTCATTTTCTCATTACTCTTTGGTACCGTGCTTATTAGCTTGTTTTCAACCGTTGGTGACAGCGCGCAGTTAGCACAATCTGCCGTTGATACGGTAACAGGTGAGCAAGAAACAAATTTTAAATATAACTTTCTCGGCGTAGTGTTAGCTTTATTAGCAAACGCCGCGATTTTACATAGCGTTAAAAACCATGAATTTTTTAAAGAGATTTATTATGTTTGGCAAATTAAACAATTACAGAACCTGATTTATCGTAAACTGACAAAAATTAAAGCAGCAGGGAAGGCAGGTGAAGAAAAAGCATTGATAATTTTAGCTTTTTATTACCAAAGTCAAATTCAAGTGTACCAGTTAGACGATAACACCATCACTTTATCAAGCATTGAAAAACAGCTGCAACAAGTAAAAGACACTATCACGGAGCGCGGACTTGATATCAGCGCAGCGCAATTTGAAAAAAGTCTTATCACCTCATATGGTAGTGATTAATCTTGTTAAATGATTGATTCATCAATTAACAGACAATAAAAAACCAGCAGTCTTAACAGAGTGCTGGTTTTTTTAATTATGTTAAATAACGATACGTTATTTATAGGCTTATCTAGCGCGGAAAATAATGCGACCTTTTGATAAGTCGTATGGCGTTAATTCAACAGTTACTTTATCGCCAGTTAAAATACGAATGTAGTTCTTACGCATTTTACCAGAAATGTGTGCTGTTACGACGTGGCCATTCTCAAGTTCAACTCGGAACATAGTGTTAGGTAAAGTATCTAAAACCGTACCTTGCATTTCAATATTTTCTTCTTTCGCCATGGGGCGCTAAACCTCTAATGTTGTGCAAATAAGCCAGAATCACACCATAACTTGGTGAGCTTTTCTGACAGATAAAAAAAGCTGCGCGAATGATGCCTAATTGCTAGGCCAATGTAAAGGCTTGTGGCTATTTATTTGGCAATTAAGCCGCTATATCTTATTTGCTTTGGTATTTAATTGCCATTGACCGTCAATATAGCGTTCATAGGGGAAATACCTATTCTTATAATTCATCTTTTGACAATCATCTATTTGATAACCCAAATATAAATAAGGTAAGTTTAGCTGTTGGCAAAGGTTAATTTGCGTGAGTATTGAGAAAACGCCTAAACCATGGGCTTTAAAATCAGGATGGTAAAAAGTATAAACCGCAGAAAGCGCATTAGATAAAACGTCGGTAACGGCGACACAAAGTAACTGTTCATCATTTTCTTCATCAGCGGGTAACCAGGTCTCAATAAAGAGCTGCTTGGTCAGGTTACAGCTAAGAAAGCTTTCAAATTGTTTAAATGTTGCCGGGTACATACTGCCGTCTTGGTGCAAGGTATTAATATATGATTCAAATAGCGGGTAATAACTGTCTTTTAAATGAGATGATTGTTTGATGATTAAGTGATTATTACGCTTTTTCGCGCGTTTTTGACTTTTAGATAACTTGAATTGCTCGGTTATCACTCGAATAGATTGGCAGGCATTGCAACTAGGGCAGTGCGGACGGTAACTCTGGTCGCCACTACGTCTGAAACCTTGCGTCATCAACCAAGCATAGCTTTCGCTATTGTGCAGGCGTTCATCTACTGCTATCAATAATTGTTCTTGCTTATTAGGTAAGTAATTACAAGGGAATTGCTTGGAAATCCCGAGTTGATATGAGGTTTTGTTCATGAAATACGATTCATCAATGTTAATTTGATAATAAGAGTTCTCTTGCTTGCCAAAAGTTTGTTGGTACTACTTTAGTTATAGCATTTTGTTGCTTTTGTAGAAAAATATCTCGACTCACTTCAATGGCACCCATATCGGCTAAAAATGGGTTAAGTAACTGGCAATCAATAAAACTAATTTCTATCTCTTTAAGTAAACGGCTTAAGGCCACTAAAGCAAACTTTGAAGCGTTTGGCTTTTTATAGAACATCGACTCACCGGAGAAGAAACCATTGACAGCAACGCCGTATAAACCGCCCACGAGTTGTCTTGACTGTATATCATCATCGTTCTCTTGCCATACTTCGATAGAGTGAGCGTGACCTTGTTGGTGTAAATCGATATAAGCTGATTGCATTTCATCAAGGATCCACGTTTCATCATCACGAAAAGGTGCATCGGCGCAAAGTTGAATCACCTCGGTAAATGCTTGGTTTAAAGTGATGGTGTAGGGCGCTTTACGAATGGCTTTTGCCAATGTTCGATTAATGCGTAATTGTTCAATATTGATGATGGCTCTTGGGTTTGGCGACCACCACATTAACGGATCACCTTCACTGTACCAAGGGAATATGCCATTAGCATAGGCGCTCAGTAATCGTTGTGTCGATAAATCGCCGCCCAAAGCTAATAAACCATTAGGCTCTGTCAGCGCAGCGCTTATCGGCGGGAAATCTAAGCTATTGTCATCAAGTTGATAAAGTATTTGGCTCATTTTATTGGCAATTTTTCTGTTGGCTAATTACATCCCGGTAAATAACGGGTATCTGTTCGAAAGGTAAATTGTACGGGCGATAAAAATAAACCACTTAAACTGCTAAAGCCTAAGTGGTTTATTAAAATACATTGAGCAAGGTGACACTAATAATTATTGTGATTGCGTTGTTTTATCAACAGTCAGCAACAATTAGCCTTTCGCATCAAGGTAGCGTTCTGCATCAAGTGCAGCCATACAACCAGCACCAGCAGAAGTGATTGCTTGACGGTAAATATGATCAGCAACATCACCTGCAGCATATATACCTTCAACACTGGTTTGTGTTGCATTACCTTGCGTACCACTTTGAATCGTTAAGTAACCATCTTTCATGGCTAACTGGTCTTTAAAGATATCAGTATTTGGTTTATGACCTATGGCGATAAATACACCGGCTACATCAATTTCTTCAGTAGCTTCTGAATTAGCATCTTTTACACGTAAACCAGTAACACCCATGTTATCACCTAATACTTCATCTAAAGTTCGGTCAGTGTGTAGTACGATATTACCGTTTTTAACTTTTTCGTATAAACGATCTGTTAAGATTTTCTCACTACGGAAAGTATCACGACGGTGAATTAAATGAACTTCACTGGCAATGTTTGATAAATATAAGGCTTCTTCAACAGCGGTGTTACCACCACCGACAACAGCAACTTTTTGGTTCTTGTAGAAGAAACCATCACATGTTGCACAGGCTGAAACACCGCGACCCATGAAAGCTTCTTCTGAAGGTAAACCTAAATACTGTGCAGAAGCACCAGTACAAATAATTAAAGCATCACAAGTATATTCACTGCTACCCGTTAATTTGTAAGGTTTTGAAGAGAAATCTACTGATTCGATGTGATCAAAGATAATTTCAGTATCAAATTTCTCGGCGTGTTTTTGCATACGCTCCATTAATGCTGGACCTGTTAAATCATCAGCATCGCCTGGCCAGTTTTCAACATCAGTGGTTGTCGTTAATTGTCCACCTTGTTGCATACCAGTGATCATTACTGGTTTTAAATTAGCGCGGGCAGCATAAACAGCAGCCGTATAACCAGCAGGGCCTGAGCCTAAAATTAGTAGGGGAACGTGTCTTACGTCACTCATGATTACTCCAGAATATATTGATTGCCGTATAGTCGAATTGCTACAGGCATTGTTACTTTTAATAATTAATAGGGATGATAAGGAAATAAAACAAGGGGGTAAATAACTTCTTCGTTATAAGTTACATAAAAAGCAAAATAAAAAAAACGCACTTTTGGCTAACTGTAAGCAAAAGTGCGCTATTGCCGACAACGCAAATGTTACTTTTGGCTTGGCACGATGTTTTTACCTACTAGTTGTCTGTAGTAGGTAAATCTTTGGATTAGTTCAATCTTTATACAGTTAAGCTTTTATTTTCAGTTTTATTCGAAAATTTGTTGATATAAGCTAAAATTTCGACTATTGGTTAATACTGCTAATTCTAAATAATTAGCAAATAATAACAAAAACATATAAAAATTATTATAATAAAATTCACAAAGGATTCACTATGTCACTTAACTTTCGTGTAACCACGCTTGCTATAGCTGTGGGCGCTGCACTATGTCATTCCCCAGCGTTTGCAGAAGAAACAGAAACCAAAGCCAAAGAAAAAGACGTTGAACGAATTGCCGTTGTTGGTACTCGCTCTTCACCACGTTCAATTGCCGATTCTCCGGTCCCTATTGATATTGTTGGTGGCGGTGAACTAGAAAAAAATGCTTCCAGCGATATGCTCGATATGCTACAAGCTGCGGTCCCTTCCTTTAACGTACGTCAACAACCTATTTCAGATGCCGCATCTTTTATCAGACCTGTTAACTTAAGAGGCTTGTCTTCAGATTCAACCTTAATATTACTCAATGGTAAACGACGACACAGAGCGTCAGTAATTGCTTTTCAAGGTGGCGGAGTTAACGATGGTGCCCAAGGACCAGATATTTCAGTCATCCCATCTGTGGCATTAAAACAGGTTGAAGTACTGCGTGATGGTGCTGCTGCTCAATATGGCTCTGATGCCATTGCCGGTGTGATGAACTTTGTATTAAAAGATGACGCTGACGGCGGCTCTGTCTCTGTGCGTCATGGAGAGTACTATGAAGGAGACGGCACACAATTAGTAGTTGATGGTAATGTCGGTTTGCCTTTTACTGATGATGGATTTGCTAATTTGTCTTTTCAATATAAAACAGCAGATGCAACCAGTCGCTCAGTGCAACGTCCAGATGCACAAGGGTTAATTGATGCCGGTAATACTGCTGTTAATAATCCCGCACAAATATGGGGAAACCCTGAAATTGAAGATGATATAACGCTTTTTGGTAATGTCGGTTTAGATTTAGGTAATGATAAAGAATTTTATATGTTCGGTAACTATTCTGACCGAACAGCTACCGGCGGATATTACTATCGTAATCCACAAGATCGAGGTGGTGTATTTACAGATGGAAATGGTGACTTACTCGTTGGTGCTATGGATGGTAATGCCGGTGCATGTCCAAATATTCCAATTACTCAAGGTAACGTGTTAACGCAACCTGACTACATTGCCAATGTCGCCAATAATGATAATTGTTGGGCGTTTAATGAGTTATTCCCGGGTGGTTACACGCCACAGTTTACCGGTGATATTAATGATACTTCATTAACTATGGGTACCAGAGGGGATATTAATGGTGGATTCTTCAATGAAGTGTATTTTGATATCAGTGGCTCTGTTGGACGAAATAAATCGACCTATACCTTGGCGAATACGGTAAACCCTTCGATGGGGGCACTCAATATCGACCAACCAAATAATTCATTTGAAGCGGGATCTTATATTCAATTAGAAAAATCTTTTAACGCAGATTTCTCTAAAGGCCTAGACGTTGGCTTAGATGATTTAATGAATGTTGCAGCAGGCCTAGAGTGGCGTCAAGAAAGCTTTGAAATTATTTCTGGTGAGCAAGCCTCATGGCAGCAAGGTCCACTTGCTTCACAAGGTTTTAGTGTTGGTTCACATGGCTTTGCAGGCTTTTCACCGGAATCACAAGGCATCAATTCAAGACAAAGTATTGGCGCGTATGTTGATGTCGAAGCTTATTTGACCGAAGCATTTCTTGTTGGTGCAGCAATACGTTACGAAGATTTCTCTTCTTTTGGTGATACCACAAACTATAAATTGACCGCGCAATATGAATTAAATGATAACATTTCATTTCGTGCTTCACACAGTACAGGCTTTAGAGCACCAACTGTTGGACAAGCGAATGTTGTAAATACGCAAACATCATTGGTCAACGGTGAATTGATTCAATCTGCAACATATCCACCAACGCATCCTGTATCACAAGAGCTCGGTGGTGTTGCGCTTGAACCAGAAGAGTCAGTAAGTTACGCCATGGGGGTAGTATACCGTCAAGGTGATTTCTTCATGACAGTTGATGCCTATAATATTGAAGTATCCGACCGTGTTGCTCAAACTGATAAGATATTCATTACACAAGAAAATGTTGATAACTTACAAGGCAAATACCCAAGTCCAGAATTATTATTGGGTGGCTCAGTCACTTTCTTTGCTAACGATTTTGATACCTCGACACAAGGTGTTGATGTGGTAATGAATTATGATATGGAGTTGATGAACGGTAGCTCTAAACTCAGCCTTGCTTATAACTACAACACAACAGAAGTGGATGATCCGGGTGAATTTACTTCAGACTTTAAAGTCCGTCGTTTAGAAGAAGGGATCCCTGAGCATCGTGGCACATTAACGTTCGCGCAAAACTGGGAAGATGTTAGCATGTTTGTCCGTGCTAATTACTTTGGCGAGTGGTTTGCAACGCATGCTGATGAGCCTGATGTAGACAGCTCTTATGGCTGGTCAGAAACGGTAGGCTCTTCTTTTACGTTAGATGCAGAAGTGAGCTATTTTGTGAATGATAGTTGGACTCTTTCAGCAGGTGCCAACAACATTCTTGATACTGAAGCACAAGAGCTACAAAAAAATGGTGGGGCATACGGTGTCGTTGGGGCTAAATATTATGAAAGTGGCCCATTTGATTACAATGGTGGCTTTTACTACCTTAAAGCAACGTATAATTTTTAAATAAACTAGTACGTTACACACTGCAAAAGGCCTAGCTTAGCTAGGCCTTTTTACGTTAAAACAACTTATAAGCGTTACGCAAATAATAGCTATAAAAAAGCCCGAGCTTGGCTCAGGCTTTTATTGATTATGTTAACTATTGATGATTAAGCGTTTAAAGCAACACTTGGTTCAACGTATTCGTAGCCTAAATCGTCAGCAACTGGCTTGTAAGTGATTTTACCACCAGCAACGTTTAAACCTGCCATTAGATGTTCATCATCTAATAAGGCTTGTTTAGCACCTTTGTTAGCGATAGTCACAGCGAAAGGCATTGTTGCATTGGTTAATGCCATTGTTGAAGTACGTGCAACACCACCTGGCATGTTTGCAACACAGTAATGAACAACACCGTCAACTACATACGTAGGCTCTTGGTGAGTTGTTGCTTTAGACGTTTCAAAACAACCACCTTGATCGATTGCAACATCAACCACAACAGCACCTTGTTTCATTAACTTAATGTGCTCTCGTGTTACTAATTTTGGTGCTGCTGCACCTGGAATTAATACCGCACCGATAACTAAGTCAGCTTCACCAATTAATTGGTCCATCGCATCAGCCGTTGAGTAAACCGTTTTTAAACGACCGTCAAATTCAGTATCTAATTGACGTAAACGCGGTAAAGAGCGATCTAAAATAGTCACGTCAGCGCCCATACCAACAGCCATACGTGCTGCTTGAGTACCTACAACACCACCACCAACAACTAATACTTTCGCAGGAGCAACACCTGGAACGCCACCTAATAAAGCACCTAAACCACCTTGTGCTTTTTCTAAAGCGTGGGCACCTGCTTGAATTGACATACGACCAGCAACTTCAGACATTGGTGCTAATAGCGGTAAACCACCAGCAGCGGCTGTTACTGTTTCATACGCAATACAGGTTGCGCCAGAAGCCACTAATAATTCAGTTTGCTGTGGATCTGGTGCTAAGTGAAGGTAAGTAAATAAGATTTGACCAGGGCGAAGCATTTTACATTCGATTGGCTGTGGCTCTTTAACTTTAATGATCATATCTGCTGTGGCAAAGATTTCAGCAGCACTATCAATAATTTTTGCACCAGCAGCAATATATTGCTCGTTATCAAAACCAATTGATGCACCGCCATTATTTTCAACAATCACATCGTGACCATTTACTGATAACTCTTTAACACCAGCAGGTGTTAAGCCGATACGGTATTCGTGGTTTTTAATTTCTTTAGGTACACCAATAATCATAATACTCTCTCTTAAGCGAAGCTTGTTGAATTGCACATTGATTGTGCTTGTAATATTTGCGACTAGTATAGTGCTAACTTTCTGGAATAACCTGTCGTTATTTTGCTAAAGGCGATATATAATACTAAGAATTGTAATAACGGCAGAGTTATATAAATGAGTTCTCATGTTAGTAAAGGTATAGACCGCATAGATAAAAATATTTTAGTCGAACTACAAAAAAATGGTCGATTATCGAATGTCGAATTATCAAAACGTGTCGGTTTAAGCCCGACACCGTGTTTAGAGCGAGTCAAAAGGTTAGAGAAAGAGCAATATATTAGTGGCTATAAAGCCATACTCAACCCGTTAAAACTCGATGCAGCACTACTGGTTTTTGTCGAGATTACCTTAACGAAAACCAGTCCCGACGTTTTTGATGACTTTGCCAAGGCGGTAGATGACCTTGATGTTATTCAAGAGTGTCATTTGGTATCAGGCAACTTTGACTTTTTATTGAAAACCCGGGTAAAAGATATGTTGGCCTACCGTGAATTACTGGGTGATACGTTATTACGATTACCTGCGGTAAGTGAGAGTAGAACCTATGTAGTCATGGATGAAATTAAATCGACCAATATTTTGGCCATTAAACGTTAACTGGTAAGCTGTTTATTTATCCAGTAAACTGTGACAACTAATGGCAGCTAACGGCAATTCGGCGAATACGGACAGTTTTGCCGGTGTAATGTTAATTTGTTGCTGTTAAATAAGCGCTAATTTGTTACTTTATCTTTTTACTAGGGAAATATTCCCAAATTATTTTCAATGGTACGTTTAATTGTCTTCAGATCTTATAGAAAATTCCAGTGTGTCACTTGATACACTAGCCAATAAGCAGCTAACCGGCGTACAGCGCTTACTCGAAGCGGGCTTGTTGTTTTTTACTGTTTTTGCCATGTTTATGATGGTGGCGCTATTTAGTTTTGATCCCGCTGATCCCGGCTGGGCACAAACGGGTTATCAAACTGAAATACGCAATTTAGGCGGGGCAGTAGGGGCTTATCTTTCCGATTTATTTTTAAACCTGTTTGGTTTAATTGCCTACAGCTTACCCTTTGTTATCGCCATTGTCGGTTGGTTATTGTTTCAACGTTTCCATGAGTTAATGAAGCTAGATTATTTAACCTTAGGTTTAAAACTTATTGGTTTTTTCATGTTTTACCTTGGCATTACCTCACTTGCCAGTATGAATTTTGATGATATCTTTTACTTTTCAGCCGGAGGTATTCTGGGTGATGTATTAAGCCAAACGCTGTTACCTTATTTCTCGTTTGTTGGTTCTACACTTTTATTCTTACTTTTTACCTGTGCAGGCTTTGTCTTACTCACCGGCTTTTCTTGGCTTAAATTTGTCGATTGTGTTGGCCAATATGCCATTGCCGCTGCATTGTGGTTAGTTGGCTTACCCAAAGTTATTCAAAGCCATTTTGGTACTAGCGAGTCATCGTTAACAGCGGAAGAACTAGGTAATGTTAAAAGTCGCTTGGTAGAAAATACCGTTAAACCAGAGACTGAAATTGCACCTGAGCCTGAAGTTACGCCAGAGCCTATTGCTAAACCAGCGGTAGTTGACCACTCAGCGACCGCAGTACTTGCCGGCTCTTTTAGTGCTACGCAAAGCCGATATACAGAATTTGAAGAACAAGCAGAATTAGCAAAAACCGAACCTTTTATCGATATATCTGAGCTGATGACAGAGCCATCAGTGGGGAATATTCAAGATCAAGTCAGTGAAAAAGAAATCACTGCCGCTTTTGCTGAAGTTGAAAAGCCTAATGTCGCTGATGATGAACAGCCCGTTGTGCAGTCGCCACCGATGCCAATGATGCCAGTAGAGCAAAGCTTAACCGCTGATAATGGTCAGGTGAATTTAGTCGCAGGTGAACCAAGCTTTCAAGGTATGCCATCGATTGACTTGTTAGACCGCGCTGATAAAGCGAAAAACCCGATTAACCAAGATGAGTTAGACCAAGTAAGTCGCTTGGTTGAAGCTAAATTATTAGATTTTGGTGTGCAAGCACAGGTGGTTTCTGTTTACCCAGGCCCTGTTATTACGCGTTTTGAGCTTGATTTAGCCCCAGGCGTTAAAGTTAATAAAATTACCAGTTTGTCGAAAGATTTAGCTCGCGCACTGTCTGCGATTAGTGTTCGTGTGGTTGAAGTTATCCCTGGTAAGTCTGTTATCGGATTAGAATTACCGAATAAGCACAGAGAAATAGTACACTTAAGTGAAGTTATTGCTTGTCCTGCGTTTGAAGAATCAACCTCTTCGCTTGCGATGGTGCTAGGTAAAGATATTGCCGGCGATCCGGTAGTGGTTGATTTAGGCAAAATGCCACACTTACTGGTTGCAGGTACTACCGGCTCAGGTAAATCTGTTGGTGTGAACACCATGATTGTCAGTTTACTTTATAAATCAACGCCAGAAGATGTGCGTATGATTATGATAGATCCAAAAATGTTGGAATTATCTGTTTATGAAGGCATTCCACACTTACTTGCTGAAGTTGTTACCGACATGAAAGATGCCGCTAATGCACTGCGCTGGTGTGTTGGAGAAATGGAACGTCGCTACAAAGTGATGTCGGCTGTTGGTGTACGTAACTTAAAAGGCTATAACAAAAAAGTACTTGAAGCGATTGCCGCAGGTGAGCCGTTAATTGACCCAACATGGCAACCCACCGATGGTATGGATCAAACTCCGCCTATGCTGGAAAAATTACCTAGCATTGTTGTTATAGTTGATGAATTTGCCGACATGATGATGATTGTAGGTAAAAAAGTAGAAGAGCTCATTGCCCGAATTGCACAAAAAGCCCGTGCTGCTGGTATTCATCTAGTACTTGCTACACAGCGTCCATCCGTTGATGTTATAACCGGCTTAATTAAAGCAAACATTCCAACACGTATGGCGTTTCAAGTATCTTCAGGCTTAAACTCACGTACCATTTTAGATCAGCAAGGTGCCGAGCAATTACTAGGTATGGGTGACATGCTTTATTTACCACCGGGTACCGGTGTACCAACACGTGTTCATGGTGCCTTTATTGACGATCATGAAGTGCACGCGGTTGTTAAAGATTGGAAATCTCGTGGTGAGCCAAACTACGTAGAAGAAATTTTATCAGGTGAAAATGAACAAGATATCTTGTTACCTGGTGAGCAAGCAGAAGGCGGTGAGGGCGCAGAAGAGTTAGACGCGCTTTACGATGAAGCCGTTAATTTTGTTACTGAGAAGCGTCGCGTATCCATCTCTAGTGTGCAACGACAATTTAGAATTGGCTATAACCGCTCTGCCAGAATAGTTGAACAAATGGAAATTCAAGGTGTCGTATCTACTCCGGGTAACAACGGTGCGCGAGAAGTATTAGCGCCGCCTCCGGTACGAGAATTTTAACGGGTTGTTATAAAAACGCTTGAGATTTACCTAACCAATATTACCTTACATATATATACCAACTGTGCGTAAATCGCAGTTGGCATCAATTATCAGAATGAAGATTATGCCAATTAATTTAGTAAAAAAACTCACACTTACCAGCTTACTCGTGCCAGTACTTTCTTTAACCAGCACTATTGTCGACAGCAAGCCCGTTAATGATGACGTGATTAACTCAACCGAGGTTAGCGTAACCGAGAGTACTGCAACCGAGAGTACAGAGCAACAAGATAACGCTAAAGCAAGTTTAATGGCAACACTGTCAAAGCTGGCTTTTTTTAGTGCTAACTTTGAGCAAAAAATATTATCGGACCAAGGGGAGTTATTGCAACAAGGCACTGGCACATTGGCCATCAGTAAACCCAATTTAGTTAATTGGCAAACCGTTACACCGGACGAAACGTTGATTGTTAGTGATGGTAATACCTTATGGTTTTACGACCCATTTATCGAGCAAGCGAGTGCTTATAGTTTAGCGACATCGATTCATAATACGCCTATTTTGTTGTTAACCAGTGATGAACCGTCGCTTTGGCAACAATACCAAGTAACAAAGCTCGCTAAAGATAAGCAAGAGCAAGGTTTTGTAATAACCCCAGTCGATAAAAACAGTCAAATTAAACGTTTAACCTTAACCTTTACCACTGCTGATGTTGCCGACAAAAATGATAGTCAATTGAAACAGTTTTCATTTCAAGATGCCACAGGGCAAGTGAGTCAAATACACTTAAGCAACTTTAATAGCAAAACTAAGCCTAGCGCGGCATTATTTAACTTCACCTTGCCTCAAGGTGTAAGACTTGAAGACAAGCGATAAACACATGTCAGGGCAAGATACTAATATCAATCCGAACCAAGGCACGCAAGAGTCGCTATTCGATTTAGCGCCAAGTGAAAGCCAGTCGACAGCGGATAATCAGCCGTTGGCGAGTAGTTTTATGCCACTGGCGGGTAAAATGCGCCCGAAAAACTTATCCGAGTATGTTGGACAACAGCATATTCTTGGGCAAGACTCGCCGCTTAGCCAAGCTATTGAGCAAGGTCATTGTCACTCACTTATTTTCTGGGGCCCGCCAGGTAGTGGCAAAACAACGTTAGCAGAAATTATTGCTCAACATGCCAATGCTGACATTGAGCGTGTCTCTGCGGTAACCTCTGGCATAAAAGAAATTCGCCAAGCAATTGATAAAGCAAAACTACGCGCCCAAGGTGAGGGCAGTCAAAAGCGAAGAACGGTATTATTTGTTGATGAAGTACATCGTTTTAATAAATCACAGCAAGATGCCTTTTTACCGCATATTGAAGATGGCACCATTATTTTTATTGGCGCAACCACAGAAAACCCAGCGTTTGAATTAAACCAAGCGTTATTGTCTCGAGCACGATTATATACCTTAAAAAAGCTTACCTCGGATGATTTAGCACAAGTATTATCACGTGCTATTACCTTATGTGAATCAGAGCAAGGTATCGACATTGCGCTAAGTACTGACGCCAAACAAAGTTTACTTAACCGTAGCGATGGTGATGCAAGACGTTTACTCAACTTATTAGAAAACTGTCTTGATAGCACAGTAGCGGAGCCAACGACCGAGTCAGAAAAAGCAGAGCAGGGTAGCCAAGTATTTGTTAAAAACATTTCTGTTGAACTCATTTCTCAAGTAGCTGGTAGCAAAATAGCACTTTATGATAAAGGTGGTGATGCATTTTATGACTTGATCAGCGCCTTTCATAAATCAGTACGTGGCTCAAGTGTTGATGCCGCGTTGTACTGGTATGCGAGAATTTTAACGGCAGGTGGCGATGCACTTTATGTGGCACGACGTTTACTCGCTATTGCCAGTGAAGATATTGGTAATGCCGATCCCAGAGCGATGCAATTAGCCATAAATGCTTGGGATACTTTTCACCGCGTTGGGCCAAGTGAAGGTGAACGCGCTATTGCACAAGCAACGGTTTACATGGCACTTGCCCCAAAAAGTAACGCTGTGTATATGGCATTTAATAAAGCCAAAGTGCTCGCGCAACAAACCTGTGACCTTGACGTGCCGCTGCATTTAAAAAATGCCACCAGTAATATCACCAAAGAACTTGGCCATGGCAGTGAATACCGATACGCCCATGACGAAGCAAATGCTTTTGCTGCCGGTGAAAACTACTTTCCCGAAGCATTAGCACACGCTGATAGCTCTCACACTGAACTTTATCAACCAACAGAGCGTGGCTTAGAAAAGAAACTAAAAGAAAAGCTTGAGTATTTAAACCAACTTAACAGGGATAGTCATGAGCAGCGCTATTAGTAACTTCACATTATACGCCTTTGTCGCTCTTGGTGGGGCTTGTGGTGCCAGTTTACGTTTTTATATTTCGCAATTAGTGCTAAATTGGCTCGGAAAAGGTTTCCCTTTTGCCACATTGATGGTTAATATCAGCGGCTCATTTATTATGGGTTTGTTATATCAGCTAATCGAGCAAGAAATTCTCGACATTAGTGTTCATAGAACCCTAATAGGAATAGGTTTTTTAGGTGCATTTACCACCTTTTCTACATTTTCATTAGACTCCTTGTTATTATTGCAACAAGGCGACGTGTTAAAAGCCGCGTTAAATATTTTGCTTAATGTTTGTTTGTGCATTGGTGCAGCAGCATTAGGTATGTATATGGTAACGGCATTGGTAAAATAAGCGTTTACCACCTTAACACCCGTAGAAAAAACGTACTTTATTTAGCACAACAGACAAACAACTTTTAATAACTTTTTAAACAAGAATGTGAACAAATTATGCTTGATGCAAAACAGCTTAGAACTGATTTAGATAATATTGCCCAACAACTTGCCAAACGTGGCTTCGCGTTAGATACCGCGTCATTAAGTGCGTTAGAAGAGCAACGTAAAGCGATCCAAGTTAAAACACAAGAATTACAAAATGAACGTAACTCTCGTTCAAAATCTATTGGCCAAGCAAAAGCACGTGGTGAAGATATTGCCCCTTTACTTGCACACGTTAGTCAACTTGGTAGTGATTTAGATGCAGCTAAAGCAGAGCAAGATGAGGTATTAACAAAAATTGATGCCATTGCTAGCGCCATTCCAAACTTACTTGATGAATCTGTACCAGAAGGTAAAGATGAAGATGATAACGTTGAACTAAAACGTTGGGGCACACCACGTGAATTTGATTTTGAAGTAAAAGATCACGTTGATTTAGGCTTCTCAGTTGACAAAGGTTTAGATTTTGAAAGCGGTGCTAAACTTGCGGGTACTCGATTCGCCGTTATGCGTGGTAAAATTGCAAAATTACACCGTGCACTCGCGCAATTTATGCTTGATACCCATACAGAAGAGCATGGCTATCAAGAAATGTATGTACCTTACCTTGTTAATGCTGATTCATTGTATGGCACAGGTCAGTTACCAAAATTTGGTGAAGACTTATTTCACACTGATTTATCAAATAAAAAATTCTCGTTAATCCCAACATCTGAAGTGCCACTAACGAACTTAGTGCGTGATGAAATTATCGAAGAAGATGCACTGCCTATTAAAATGACTGCTCATACGCCATGTTTCAGAAGTGAAGCAGGCTCAGGTGGTCGTGATATTCGTGGTTTAATTCGCCAACATCAATTTGATAAAGTTGAAATGGTACAAATCGTTAAGCCAGAAAATTCAATGACAGCGCTTGACGAATTAACCCGTCATGCTGAAGTTATCCTTGAAAAATTAGAATTGCCGTACCGTACGGTACAATTATGTAGTGGTGATGTTGGTTTTAGTGCTACCAAAACTTTCGATTTAGAAGTTTGGTTACCGGCACAGAATACTTACCGCGAAATTTCTTCATGTTCAAACATGGGCGCTTTCCAAGCTCGCCGTATGCAAGCACGTTTTAGAAACAGTGAAACTAATAAACCTGAATTACTGCACACGCTAAATGGCTCAGGCTTAGCAGTAGGGCGCACTTTAGTCGCTATTTTAGAAAACAACCAACAAGCTGACGGTAGCATTAGCATACCAGCTGCATTACAGTCGTACATGGGTGGCGTTACTAGTATTGGTTAATTCTCTGTTCTGAGTTATGAATCGCTTTGCGATATATTTAAACGCGGCTTAGGTCGCGTTTTTTGTTTTCAGCTAGCGTAAAAAAGTATAAAAAATTTAGTGTTATGTAAAGATGTTATAAATATCAACCCACTAGTTAGCTGTATAAATACACAGTTTGCGTGAAATCCTTCTTTCCCCCGGAAAGCGGGAATATTTCCGCCTTTAACACATCAACCAGTTCAAGCCATTTTTATAACTTATTGATATAGTGTAATGAATGCAGTAATCTTAGTTTTATTAAA
>OLII01000032.1_pt1 | contig 43459 bp, 51 predicted proteins | sample 1609481 | NCBI WGS metagenome assembly OLII01 (sample SAMN05416859, study PRJEB24817) | seawater metagenome | isolation source: Sea water | place: Canada:Atlantic | collected 2013-11 | reverse complement strand
ATCTACACAGAGTAGATCGTCGGCAGCGTCAGATGTGTATAAGAGACAGATGATTAACATGAAAAATATAAAGAAAAACTTTTTGATTTTTGCATTCTTTGCTGTAATTCCTATTGCCCTAGCTTATGGTATTTCCCCTAATTGGTTTGCTTCTACTTTCCTTGGCATAGAAACTCTTGATTTAAATATTGCACATATATTACGAGCTGTAATGTGCCTTTATATAGCGCTTGGATTATTTTGGTTATTCTCTGCTTTTAATAAGTCTTACAGAAATCCTGCATTGGTTACTGTAATAGTGTTCACAGGGGGCTTGGTCATTGGCAGAGTTATAAGTTACTTCGTCGATGGCGTTCCACAACCGATTCTACTTCTTTATATAGGGTTAGAATTTGCTCTTGTACCTATTGCTTACTGGGTATTTAAGCAACCGGAATAGCTTGGTTATTGTCATAGCCTACAAGCAATTAAAGCGGGACTAACAGATAATTGGACTCCCTCACTCCCTACAGAGTGATGATGCTTATCACTATTTGGTTAAGAACAATTATATATACCTTAAAATAGTAAGAAAAAAAAACACGTTTACCTTTCTTTATTCCGAAAGTGGTCAGGAGTGGTCATATCTAAGATCTTTTAGTTTAACGACTCCAAAGGCAATCAAGGTTGGCTTCATAGCGCAATCACCCATTAGTAATACCAATAAAGTTGTATACTCTGACATTCTATTTAAGGAATAAAACTATATTATTCTTGTGGTGAGCTAAAGCTCTATCAAGAACTTCTAATGGAAAAATTAGTTGGCTTGTTGTTCTTTCCTCACTTATTTTATCCAACAATTATTTGTCGCTTAATAGGCATTATAAGTACATGGGCGGTTACTTCACTGATGAAGTATTTAACATTAATCCTAGCTTTCTTTCTATGTTCTTGCGCTGATCTTGATTCAAAAAATCAAAGCTCTCAAGCGCGTTCAGGGAGTCTTGGCGAGATTGCTTTAGGTGTACTTAAAAGTAATAATGCCGCCTCAAAGTGTGAGCAAGGTCATGCTGAAGATAGAGTAAACTGCCGAAAAAGAAAACAAGAGCAAGTTGACGCTATAACTAAATCTATTAAAGATCACACGGTTCAATAGCACATATAACAAGCGAGTAAAAAACCTCTTACTATCGCGGAATGTATAAAACTAAAACTAAAACGTAAGGAGCACGTTTGAATATTATCTATAAATCATCATTACTTTCTATTGCCTTAGCTTTTTCACCGCAGCCATTAGCTGACAATAATTATACTTTGGGTCTTGGCGTTGGCGCGATGTATGGTGGACTTGGCATGAATGCAGGGTTTCAGTCTGACGTTGATATAAAGTATGTTTCGGCTGGAATTATGCAAATAAGCGGCAGTAGTACTACTTACGGTTTGGGTCTTGGCTGGATAACTACAGACCTATTTGATTTTCAAAGTAAAAACCATGGTATAAACCTATACGTTGGAGCTGTTGGCACTGAAAGGACTTTCGATGGCCATGATCCGATTTACGGTGGCGGATTAGGTTACACTTACTTTTTTAGTGGTATTGATCAGTCGGGTTTCAATATTGGCTTTAATCTTCTAACGGGAAAGGGCAGCGAAGAAAGTGAAACAGGCGCTTTTATTCAAGCTGGTTATCAGTTTTAATCATCAAAAGCACATATAACGGACAAAAAACAGTTGGCCTTTGTTAATGCTTCAGGTACTTGGACCAACCATTACTTAGCCCGTTATGTGCACTAGAGCACTCTCTAATTATGTATTTATTTCCGCACAATGATGAATGGATATCTGAGTTTGAAAAAGAGAAAAACTCGATAATTTCTGCCTATGAAGGAGAAATTGAAATTTTTCATATCGGTTCAACTGCGATCAAAGGACTATATGCGAAAGATTGCATTGATCTTTTAGGCATTGTAAAGAATATTTCGGAAGTTTCACTCTTAAATCAAAGTATTATTAACCTTGGGTATGTATATAAAGGTGAATATGGTATTTCAGGGAGAGAGTATTTTACTAAAAAACAAAGAAAAACCCATTTACATATTTACCAAACTGATAATGCAAATGCATTGAAACACTTTCATTTCGTTAAGGTGATGCAAGGTAACATAGAATTAATTACCGAATTAAATCAGATTAAAAAAGATTTACATGCTAAGTACCCCTTCGACAAAGAGTCTTATCAGAAGGAAAAGGAGTTCTTTTATAGGCGTATAAATGATTTAACGAGTTGATTGAATGAGCAAAGACATCTGTTATCTCGTTCCTCGCTAATATTAGCCAGGAAATTAATCTAGACGCTAGATAATAAGGAGAATAATTGACTATTGAAAAGCCAGCAAGTTTGTTAGTTGTTCATCATCTTTTTAGGCTAAATGTTGTTAAATAACATGAAAACAGTTTGCTTGGTTTCGCTATGCTGCACAATATTAGCAAACTGTTATCAGTCTTCAGCTAGGCACTTATTGATGTCTATAGTACTTAGTATTTAACATACTAAATACTTAGCTGTTACCTCTTCGCAGTTTTAAAAGCCACGAAGATTTACTCTTTTCCGCGTCGTAAAATACAGCCATAGTGAAAAAAAACATCAGTAGTAGAATTGCATGCGCTGCTAAGCTAACGCCGAAGTAAATTATACTGCCAAAATAGATAGCAAAACAAAAACTCCACATACCCGCTAAAATTGTCATTATGTAAAATCGGCTGACAGGGTCAGGGATATGTCTAAGTGGGTTTTTCTTTGAATCAAAAATATACTTGTAGTATTCATATAATCTTAATGTAAAAAATTTCATAATATGCTCACTCTTTCAAAGATTACTCAAACTACAATACGGTTGTCGTTAGCATTTGGATCTTAATTGTTCACATATTTCTTCGTTATAGCTATTTTCGCTTTATGGTTGGTGTTTAAGTTGATGTAGTGTCTTGTAGCGCTAAAATTTGTTGCTTTATATTTTCAGCTTCAGCGGTGAGCATCGCATAAGATTTTATATCGCCATTGCGCTGCGCAAGCATAGCTTCTTCAAGTTTACGTTCATAAAGTTTGTCTAATTTTTTAATTGGGTCTCTCTTAAACATTGAAAACATATTCTTTTACCTTTAATTTAATGTCTAAGGTTATACGTTATGTTTGATGTTTTGGTTTACATAACTTGTTAAATTTCAATAAAAACTTAACAAGTTAGTCAAAAGGGTAAATATTAGTTGACTGTTTACTCCTTCGACGATTACTTTGTCTAACTAAATATTGCTCATTAGCGTGAGCCTTAGGTAAATTTCAACCTGTAGAGTATTTTAAGGAGTAATATATGTCTTATGTCGATGGTTTTGTCGCTGCAGTACCAACAAAAAATAAAGAAGAGTACATTGAGCATGCTAAGTTGTCCGCAATCGTCTTTAAAGATCACGGCGCACTTAAGATAACTGAAGCTTGGGGTGATGATGTGCCAGATGGTGATATGACATCATTTCCCATGGCTGTGAATTGTGGCAAAGATGAAACAGTCGTGTTTTCATCAGTTGTTTGGTCGAGTAAAGAAGCTCGTGATACCGGTTGGAAAGCAATTATGGAAGATCCTAGACTGCACCCTGATCAAAATCCGATGCCATTTGATGGTAAACGTTTAATTTATGGTGGTTTTAACGTTATTTTAGAAGCATAATCTCTAAATAGAACTCACTCAACAGCTAAGCTAATGAACAATATGCAGTTTGTTTATGTTCGTTACTTTTATAGCTAGCAAACAATAATTTAACCCTTAACAGGGCGTAATATGTAAATGGAGATTACATGAGAATTTTTCTACCACTGTTATTGCTTTTAATAAATGGATGTCAATCAACCAGCTTTGATTCAAATGCTGGTGAATATGTAAAACATCAAATTCGTGAAAGTGTCGTTGAAAGTTTCACTAACGAAGAAGTCTGGAGACTACGTGGTGCTCAGGTTGGCTATGTCGAAACTAATTATTGTCAAGTAGATTACAGAGACCTAACGCCAAGTACCAACGCGTTTATTTCAGAGTTAAAAGTTAAGACACAAAAATTGGGTGGTAACGCCTTAGTGTTCGACTCTTGCATTAAGGGCGGAAATGTTAGTTGCCACAAACTCATTCAATGTCGCGGGATGGCATACAAAATTACTTATAATCAGTAATTTAAGCTACACGGAGAAGCAAAGAGTTTTAATTTTTTAAGTATCAAAAAGGATTTTTATGTTGAAATTAATAATTATGATCATATTGTCGCTACTACTTAGCGGCTGTGCGTCAAGTTCTGACCTTTCTGCTAGGGCTAAAAATAATGAAAAAGCGGGTCGATATTATGAATCGATAGGACAACCGCAAGCAGCGCAAAGAGAGTATGAGTTAGCAGCGCAACATGCAAAACAATCCGAAGAAGGTGAAACTATTTTATTCGATATCTTATGGGGGTTATTTACCGGTAAATAATCATATAAGAAGCCAATTAATCAATATTCTAATCATAATGTAACCTGAACGGTATTTTTGCTCATTGTATGCTTAATGGGAGAGGCACATGGTATCTTGGCCGTGTATATTAAAACTAGAAGGCGATGATGAACTTATTTATTTAAAGTCTGAAGCTGAATTTAACATGGAATGTAAAGATTTAATCCTTAGTGAAGCAGATTGCTTGATTGATTCAAAGGGGTTTACTCACAAAATTCTTCATGACATGGCTTTAGTTATAATGGCAAGAAAGCTAAGCACTGATGACGTAACGCAGTTAATTCGTGCTCATGAATTTACTAAGGCTGAGCTTTGTCTCACTAAAATACATTTCCTGACTATCGGCGATGCCATTCAATCATTGAAAAGCTAACTATTTACAAAGGATTTAAAGCCATATTTCCCTTAAAATCAGTCTATTATAACTGTTGCATTGCAAATGATATCGATGGACATAATATTTCGCCGCCATGTTCATGTAGCAAGTCTCAGTCTTTCTTACAGCTTATTACAAATTTATAACATTCTCTAAACACTCAATATTATTACTCAATGATAGGGTGGGTAACACAATAATCATCGTTATCACATAGGGACATACAATGAAAAATTCATTACTTTTATTACTTTTATTAAGTGGCTGCTCAAGTACAGGTGTAGACAGAAGAGATCAAAATGTAATCACCAAGGAGTTTTACGCTTCGATAGAGTCGATACAACAAGTTCAGCTTGCCTCTCATATGAAAACAGGCATTGTCGGTGGAGCGGCTGTCGGTGTTATAGATGAACTGGATGGAAATCACGAGGATATGATTGCCGGTGCTTTAGCTGGGGCGTTAGTTGGTGGGGTATTTACTGCTATTTTGGAAGGCAATAATAAAGCTTACCAATATAATTTAAAATCGAGCGTTGAAGGGGAGTTTACCCTTATTCAGAAAGAGAAAGTAGATACCAACACAGGTTGTGTAAAGGTTAGGGTAAGCAGTAAGACCACAATACATAATGCGTTAAAAGAGCATTGCTTATAATTAGTTGTTTTGAAAAATAGTTGACTGTTTTCATTATGTTTAATATTTTAACAAACGATAAATCACTTCCTCGTTGAGGAGATAACAGATAAAGGAATATCTATGAATAAATCTCAACAAACTCATCAAGCTAACAAAATAAAGAACCCGGTACTCTTTGGCATTGCAATGGGTGTTGCCCTGGGCACAAGTTTGGGAGTCGCATTAAATAGCCTCACTTTTGGGATAAGCATGGGAGTGGCTATGGCCGTTGCATTTTGGGCTTCTGCAAAAAACTCAAAGAAATAATTTCACCCCTATTTCATAAGGTTTAGTATGATAATTGATAGTGCATTTAAAGCCGATCACCTCGCTTTAATCGAAATTTGGGAAAGCTCTGTACGAGCTACCCATGATTTTTTGCCAGAAGAAAACATTAATACGCTAAAGCCTCTGATTTTGAATCATTACTTTGACGCTGTTGATTTGAGAGTTGCTAAAGGTGATGATGGCATCATCGTTGGCTTTATCGGAGTAGCACAGGGCAATGTAGAAATGCTGTTTATCTCACCAGAGTGTCGTCATGGTGGGATTGGTTCGCTGTTATTAAAACATGCAATTAAGTATCAAGCCGCCGATAAAGTTGATGTAAATGAGCAAAATCCCGATGCTATTGGATTTTATCAGCACCTAGGTTTTGAGGTGATTGATCGCTCTGCGTTAGATGGACAGGGTAATCCTTTTCCTTTGTTACACATGAAGTTAGTACAAAAATAACCATAAAAGAATTTAAGCGGAATTATTTACCTTTGCTAGGTTTCGCTTTGCTATACACAGTCATTAAACTTATACCAAGTCCTTAAATGGACGCTAGGCATACAAGGAGGTCTTATGCCAATTACTATTTTCTATGCCGCATTGCTTGCGTTATTTTACCTTTATTTAAGCTTACGAATTATTGGTATTCGAAAAGAAGTCAGAGCATCAATTGGTGATGGTGGCAGTAGTAAATTAAATCGTGCAATTAGGGTTCATGCTAATTTTTCTGAATATGTCCCTCTAGCATTACTGCTTTTATACTTTCTTGAAACACAGAGTGCTAATGCAATCGTTGTTCATTTTTTAGCTGCACTTTTACTGATCGCAAGAATTGTCCATGCTTATGGTGTTAGTCAAACTAACGAGAAGCTAAAATTTAGAATTTTTGGAATGTTTTCAACGGTGTCTGTGATTGGAGTTTGCTCGATATATTTACTGCTGTTGAGTTTAGGTATTGGCTAGTTGGCAGGATACGTTAATAAAATAATCTAGCCTCAACGTGCAACAGGTATAAAGTAAGTATATGACTAGAAAGAATATATCGATTAGTACCATAGGTTTTGGCATATTCGCGCTGAGCCTGTTCGGTGAAGTTAATGCTAAAGACACGGCAGCTATTAAATTAGAGCAGTCTAATCTAGAAAAAGCGGTGTACTGTATGGAAGTGTTGGAAAACCGGCTTGATCTTAAGCCTTCGCATCGAATCGATATTTTGCGTGATGAATGTTACAGCGAAAACTTTATTGAGCATGCGCCAAACATCGCGGATGGGCGAGAAGCTTTATTAAGCTTGTTTGCAAGCCGATATAAGAAGTACCCAAAACTTTCAATGACTATTAAGCGAACTGCATCTGATGGTGATCTTGTTTGGCTACACCTGCATGTTAAACACACACCTGAGTCTCTTGGTGGCGCTGGTATCCACATATTTCGCATGAAAGCAGGGAAAATTGTTGAGCACTGGGGAGTAGGGCAGCCTGTTCCAAAGACGTCTAAAAATGATAATACAATGTTTTAGGCTAGCTTACGGTTTGTTGTCATCAAATTGATTAAAACGTTCAGTAGATTATTCTATACAATTAACTTTAAAAGGATCACTTAAAGTGCTACCAACCTTAGGAACAAAGCAACTAAAACCGGAGTTATCAACCCCGTTAACTAAAATCCTATTCGTTATCTGTATCCTAGTGAGTATTGCTTTGGGCTATCAAAAATACATAGAGCATACACTTGAGCAAGAACAGGCGTTAACATACATTGATAACCCGAAAGTCGGTGATATTTACTTTTTAGATATGCGGCTTCTACAAGATAAGCTAACGCTTAAAAATAAATACAAACTTGCTAAAGTTGTCCGTGTTGGTGATGAGGGTTTATCGATAGTTTATGGGAGCTTTTTCTATCAGTGGCAATACTCGGTAGTACAAAGCATCCAATACGGTGATTTGCGCAATATTGACTACTTTACATCAAATCCTGAATACTTTGCTTTTAATGATATTAAAAAGATGAGTAGCCAAGGCGCTATTTATTTAGTTAAACGGCCAATGGGTAATAAAATTTACGGTAATTACGCGTCGCCTGATTAAAGTAAGAATAGTATAAAGAGTATACAGCGGCACTTCGCATAGTTTACAGGGCTTTGCTTCGACACTAACATATCGACACTTTTTTGCCTTAACAAAGCGTTATTTACACTAAGGGTTTATCTATCCATGAATTTTTTTCTTCTAGCGGCAGGCACATTGAGCGCGGTTGCTGCCATTTTACATCTTGCTTGTATTTATTTTGGCGCACCTTGGTATCGCTTCTTTGGGGCTGGTGAGCATATGGCACTACTTGCTGAGCAAGGAAGTTCTCAACCGACTGTTATTACAAGTGGTATTGTAGTGGTACTTTGTCTGTGGTCGATGTATGCATTTTCTGCGGCGGGAGTTATTTTTAGACTGCCGTTAATTCGTTTAGCGCTGACGCTTATAACACTGATTTATTTAACGCGAGGCGTTGCAGGCTTTTTTCTTATCAACTCACCCATGGGCCGTTCACCAGAATTCTGGCTGTGGAGCTCTGCTATTTGTTTATCTTTTGGTGTTGTGCATTTCATCGGGCTAAAGCAGCAGTGGGCTAAGTTATAAGGCAAAATATTAAGACCACTTATTCTCGTTAAAAGTAAACACTAGCAGAAATTCATACGTCTGCTTTAACTAGGGCCTTGTATTTGTCATTTATGTCCTCATTTATAGGGTATGGAAGACATTATCCCTATGTAGTCTGTTCAATATTTACAATAGCTCAAGGAGAGCGTTATGAGCCTGTTAGCATCATCATGGTTTTACAATATGGAAACTAATTTAGGGCTATGGTGGGATGGTAAGTCTGAACAACAAAAAGTCAATTTGGAACTCATAGCGGCAATAATAGCGCCTAGCTTGGGCTCTGTCCTGGGCATGATGATTGTTTTTTTCATCTAATCATTTCATTCAGGTTTGGACAATAGATGCAAAAGCAACTGACAGAAGTATTTGATGTTGATTCCGTGCCTAAGACTCTCCTGCTATGTATTGTCACACTGGGCTGCTATTTGATCTACAAGCTTTACCATTTTTCAAAGCAAATAAATCAACACACCGAATTGAAAATACCTCAGGCATTTATCACGACCAGCATTGCGTTATTTGTTATTTCATTTATCAGTTTACTTTACGGTATAGCAAATATAGATGATCTCACTATTTTGCAAAGCTCTATTGGTATTCATATGGTTTCAAGTATCTTTGATGTAACCTGGATAATAATGGTGCGCAATCGAATCAACATAATTTCAGGGGCTGTAAAAGGCGATATACTTTGGTTAACGCCAATTATTACATCAGTTTTTCATGTGATTTATATGCAGTACAAGATTAATCAGAGTGTTAATCAACCTGCAAGTTAAAAAATCATTAATATACTGCCTATCAATTTAAAGGAAATCTTGTGCAAGCTGATTTAACATCATCATTAATAATTAATTTCATTGTTTTGATTATTGCCATAGCGATTGTGATAAAAGGTAAATCATTGAGAGCTAAAAAAAGTTCAAGTGGCATTTCAGCCTCAAGTAATGAAACTTCAACGGGGACCGCACTTATTATATGTGGTTTAGTGTTAGGGTTTATTCAGATCTCAAAACTGATAGCAGTATTTTTATAATCAAGAGCGAGAGTCGTCTAGTTGCCTGAGGTTACTTTTAGCTAATTGCCTAATAATGTAAATTTAAACGAGGTATCGTTATGGAGTTAAGTACTTTTAATTCAAATCAAACTGATGAAGTTATTGAACTATACACTCAGGTCTTTACCGACGCGGAAAACGCTGAAGAGGGCGTTTTAATTGGCAAATTAGTAGCAGAGCTAATAAATACCAGCGAAGAACACGATTTATTGGGCTTTGTAGCCTTGAGTGAAGGAAAAGTGATTGCGTGTATTTTCTTTTCTCGTTTATCGTTTTCGGTCCATACTAAGGCATTTATTTTATCGCCGGTGGCTGTTAATTCAGAGCATCAACGCCAAGGCATAGGGCAACAGCTTATTAAGCTTGCTATCAAAGACTTAAAACTGCAAGGTGTAGAGTTTGTCTTTACTTATGGCGATCCTAACTATTATTCGAAGGTTGGTTTTAGCGAAATAAGCACTGAGGTCATCAAGCCTGCTTTTACCCTGACTTATCCAGAAGGCTGGCAAGGGCAATCTTTAACCAATAAAAAAATAACATCAATAGCGGGTACTTGTCATTGTGTCAGTGCATTAAATAAACAAATATATTGGTAAGTTTCTGTTGATGACAACAAATCTACTTACGCGCCTTGAGGGCTAGGTTGATATTGTCTAGAATGACGCATTATTTTCAATTCAGGTCAAAACAATGAACGATACAAAATCGCTACCCGCTCTACCAGATCGCCTTTCAGGTGATCCACGCAGCCCACATCACGTAGAAGAGATTTTTGAACATAACATCGGTATCCGCTTAAATGGCAAAGAGCGTACGGATGTAGAAGAGTACTGTATTAGTGAAAATTGGGTAAAAATCCCTTCTCCGAAAGCATTAGACCGTCGTGGGCAACCGCTTTTGATCAAACTTAAAGGCACCGTAGAAGCTTATTATAAATAGAGTTCTCGAACTTTGTCTGTAGCTTTTTAATACCAAATTCAGTGGAATATACTTGTTAGCTTTATTCCACTTGCTTTACTTTTAAGTACTTTATAGTAATGCGGTAATTCGCAGCTCTATATAATTGGACTAAACTCAACTCGGCTTAACAGAGAAGTTAATCGCTAGAGTTAATGAGACTTGTGTTCATACCCGTTCCTACTAAATTAATGGAGTATGCTTTTGAATTTTCGGTCACAACTTACTTTTTGCAGTGTCTCATTACTTGTTAGCTTACTCTATGGCTGTTCAAGTCATGATACTAAGCCATGGACAAGTGAAGATATTATTAATGGTTCGACAAGCCCAGGTATAATTGGCAGTTCTACCTCATATGGTAACCAAGCAATCTGCAATCAATATAAAGCGCAATGTGGCTCAAAGTATAAAGAATGGACAACCAATGGTGAGATAGCCTGCGCTTGCGATATCGATTAAAGCTATATTTTATAAAACGATTGTATAAAAGCTTCGGAACTAAAAGCCAAAGCATAAAAGTTTTGCTTTAAAAGTTCTAAGTCTAGTAGATTTTAGCCGTCAAGTTTTATTAAGTCATATCAGACTCTTTGCAGATAAACCGTCATTATGTAGGGACTAAATGAATAACATCATATTACAGGGTCATATCATTGTTGCTGACAACGATTTAATAAAAGTCAAAGCTGAGCTTGAACACCACATAAAGTTAACAAAGGCTGAGGTAGGGTGTTTACACTTTAGTGTCAGACAAGATAGCGATAACCCAAATCGATTCAACGTAAGTGAAAAGTTTGTTTCACAAAACGCATTTGAGCAGCATCAACTCAGAGTCAAGCAGTCAACATGGGGTAAGGTGACGGTGAATGTTCAACGGTTTTATAACATTGAGCAGGTCGCTGATAGTGAGGCTATTAACTAAGAAAACATCCGCTTGGTGTAAAGTATTTTAGGGTATTCGCGCATTGAACAAACTTCTGCGAACAAAAGACAAAAAATTACAAAATAAAATCAATATTTCTCGGGTCTACTTGTCTATATATTGTATTTATTAAAGGATCTTCCCTTGCTTCGAAGTTTCGCTATTCAAGCCGTTATTTTTGTAGTGGCATTTCAATTACTTTCTTTCTTTCGAGAAACTAGCATGTTATCTACCGATACCTCGCTGGCTGACTATACCCATTCGACTCAAAACTTTGATTTTGACAAGGTACCCACCTTAATGGGGGAAACGGTGTCATTAAATGCTCAAGGTAAAACTACTATCTTGTATTTCTTTGCGCCATGGTGCCAAGTGTGTCACGCAAGTATTGGTAATTTACAAGCCCTATATCAGAAAAATGAACAGATTGATGTTGTTGCAGTGGCATTAGATTTTAGCAGTAAAAACGAAGTGGTAAAGTTTACCAGTCAACACCAGTTAACCTTTCCTATTGCCTTAGGAAATGAAGTGATAAAACAAAATTTTGAGATCAGCGGATATCCAAGTTATTACGTTATAAGTGAAGAAAATGTGATTATTGGTAAATCTATGGGATATTCTTCAGAGCTAGGGCTTTATCTGCGCTCATTGTAAAAAATCTTTTCACACGATCCTTATAGTGATCTGCCAGTTGTTTGTGTACACTATTAACTTCAATTATTCATTGGCGCTATGTAAATAGCTGAGCCAAGCAAACGAAGAAATAATTATTATGCAAATTACTGACAATTTTGATAGTGGTAACATCCGCGTTATCGATGCATCTGATGCAGCAAATATTCAATTAGAAATTAAAAAAGACAATCAGTCTGATTTTTACCAATGGTTCCACTTTAAGTTACAAACTGACGCTAGTACAACGGGCGATCGCGTAGAGCATGTGATGCATTTAAACAATGCGGGTAACTCTGCATATGTTGAAGGTTGGAAAGACTATCAGGCAGTAGCGTCATATGATCGTGAACATTGGTTTCGCGTGCCAACTCAATATGACGGTGAAAAACTTACTATTACCCTAACGCCTGAATATGATTCGGTGTATTTTGCTTACTTTGCACCTTACAGTTATGAACGTCATCAAGATTTAATTCATAGTGCGCAAATGGATGTTGATTGTCAGCTACAAGTTTTAGGTCAAACTATTGATGGCCGTGACATGAGCTTATTAAAAATAGGCGAAGAAGGTGAAGGTAAACGCACTATTTGGATCACAGCACGCCAACATCCTGGTGAATCAATGGCGGAGTGGTTTGTAGAAGGTTTCTTAGACCGTTTACTTGATGAAGATGATGGTGTAGCACGCGAATTATTAAACAAAGCTGTTTTTTATATTGTGCCAAACATGAACCCTGATGGTAGTGTTCGTGGGCACCTTCGTACCAATGCGGTAGGGTCTAACTTAAACCGAGAGTGGCTAGAGCCAAGCATGGACAAAAGCCCTGAAGTTTATTTAGTGCGAGAAAAAATGCTAGCAGTTGGCTGTGACATGTTCTTAGATGTTCACGGTGATGAAGCATTACCGGTAAATTTTGTTGCAGGTTGTGAAGGTGTTGTAAATTATGACGCGCGTCATAAAGCGCTAGAAGATAAATTTAAGCAATTTATGGTAGCAATTACCCCAGAATTCCAAGACGATCGTGGTTATGATAAAGATGAGCCTGGTCAAGCTAACCCAACGGTTGGTACTAACTGGGTTGGTAATCAGTTTAAATGTTTAGCTTACACTATAGAAATGCCATTTAAAGACAATGATTTACTACCTGATTACAGTGTTGGTTGGTCTGATGAGCGCAGTAGTCTACTTGGACGAGATTTCTTAGCGGGCGTTTATCATATGGTTGACGATTTACGTTAATTATTAAAGCAGATAATAAAGGCGAATTTATAGCAAATTCGCCTTTTACCTATATAAGAACAAATAATTTAAGATAATAATAAAAACAGTAGGAGTTAACAGTGCAAGATCTTGTCAATAGTATCAATGGCATCATTTGGAGTCCCGCGTTAATTTACTTGTGTTTAGGCGCAGGTTTATTTTTCACCGTATTAACACGCTTTGTACAAGTACGTCACTTTGCAGAAATGTGGCGATTATTACTTTCTGGTAAAAGCTCAGAGCAGGGATTGTCATCATTTCAAGCCCTTGCTGTTTCGTTATCTGGCCGAGTAGGCACAGGTAATATTGCAGGTGTTGCTACCGCTATTGGTTTTGGTGGCCCTGGTGCGGTATTTTGGATGTGGGTCGTTGCTTTTTTTGGTGCGGCAACCGCCTATATCGAATCAACTAACGCGCAAATTTATAAAGAAGAAGAAGACGGTTTTTACCGTGGTGGTCCGGCTTACTATATTGAAAAAGCGATGGGTCAAAAATGGTACGCATGGATCTTTGCCGTTGCAACCATTATTGCGTGTGGTTTGATGTTACCCATGGTGCAATCAAATGGTATTGGCGAGGCTATTACAATGGTGTTTGGTCAAGGTAATACTATTGAAACAGCCATAGGCACGTTAAGCATGGTTAAAGTTTATACGGCTACAGGTATTGTTTTGCTGCTTGGTTTCATCATTTTTGGTGGTGTTAAACGTATTGCACACTTTACCCAAGTGGTTGTGCCATTTATGGCGCTTGCTTATATCTTGGTGTCACTCGTTATCATTGGCTTAAGCATTGATAAGTTACCCGAGGTATTTATGATGATAGTCAATGATGCCTTTAGCCCTATGGCAGGTGTTGGTGCAGCAATTGGTTGGGGTGTTAAGCGCGGTGTTTACTCAAATGAAGCTGGCCAAGGTACAGGCCCTCATGCTGCAGCCGCTGCTGAAGTAGAACATCCAGCGCAGCAAGGTTTAGTACAAGCATTTTCTGTATACATTGATACCTTGTTTGTTTGTTCTGCGACTGCCTTTATGATTTTAATTACTGGTGCATACAACGTACACGGCGTTGGCGAAGCGTTTTTAATTCAAAACGTTGCCGCAGATGTAGCTGCAAACAGTCCAGCGTATACGCAACTTGCGGTTGAAAGTGTTTTCACCGGTGTTGGTAAACCATTTGTTGCTTTGGCGTTGTTCTTCTTTGCCTTTACCACTATTTTGGCTTACTACTTTATTGCGGAAAACAATGTTTATTACATCCGTCGTACGCTGAAGATACCTGCATTGAATCTAGCGCTTAAGCTAGTGATAATCAGTGCAACATTCTATGGTACGGTAAAAGCTGCTGACTTAGCATGGGGCATGGGTGATATAGGTGTTGGCATGATGGCATGGTTGAATATCATTGGTATTATCATCATTTTCTTTATGTCTAAACCTGCAATAAAAGCCTTAAAAGATTACGAGGCACAGCAAAAAGCAGGTGTTAGTAAGTTTACCTTTGATCCCAAAAAATTAGGCATTGATAATGCTGACTTTTGGGAAGAGCGTATTGCTAAAGAAAAATCAGAGAGCACAGAGAAAAGTGCTTAATCTGTTTTAATAAACTTTATAGAGTCTAATCAAAAGCCGTTCACCTCGAACGGCTTTTTTTATGGCTGAAGGTAAAGTTGTTGGATAGGTAAAATTAATCAGTGTTAATTGGCATTAACTAATAAACCTCAGCTCTGGATAACAAATAGCTCCCTAGTAGTTAGCTTTACTGACTTGTGCGTTAAATTCATAAACAATAGAATAACTATTCTTAATGAATATCCCCTGAATTAATAAAAACTATCAAGCTAGAGGCACGTGGTTATTATAACGCTATTAGTTTTACTTATCTTACCTGTTAACCCAAGTTGAGTTTATTTAGTGTGAGTTATTTGGCTACGCTCACCTTTGCTGTCATCCCGGTAATTGATGCAGTATTATTTAACGTTAAAACACCGATAAATCCAATTAAAGAGTCACTTCTTTATCATAAGCAATAATTAAACATTTTTGAGGGACTAGTGTAGTGAAATAGCGAAACGGGTCAGGTATACTAAGCAAAAATCTGTAAGAGCCTTTACTTTATATATTTTAGTAAAGGCACCTACTTACATCGTTTAATATATCATTGCACGAGTAATTTAATGGCTGTTATAAAATGTCCGGGTTGTTCTAAGAAAATTTCAGACAAAGCAAAGTCCTGTAGTCACTGTAACCTAAGTTTAGCTGAATTAGATTCAGATAAACTTGCTAGTATAAATCGTGTTAATTTAATCAATAAAACACAGCGGTTAATGAATTACTCATTTATTGCCATGCTGCTATTTTGTGGTGGCTTTCTCTTTATGTTTTGGGACAATGTCGAGCAGGGGACGTGGCAACATAATTTAGCTATGTTATCTGCAATAATCGGCTTTGTTATGTATATTGTCATTCGCGCAATGTTACTTTTTACCAAGCGTAAACTTAACTAGATTTAACTTAATAACTTCTCGGAATTCTAATGGATTTACTAAATACCATAGACGCCATGTCGAATGACATGTATTTACGTTTAAAATGTGCTGCTGAAACCGGAAAGTGGCCAGAAGGCACAGTCGTGGATGAAGCACAGCGTGCAACTGCATTGCAACTGAGCATGGCTTACCAAGCAAGACACTTTGATAATGATCAAATGTTAACCATCGGGGCAGATGGTCATGTTGTTGAAAAGAACAAACGTCAATTAAAGTCTGAGTTTAAAAACAATCAATCCGACGAAGAAATAAAAAAGTGCACTAAACCTACTCAGGCCGATATCGCTTATTTCAGTAACAATGAATTATAGATTACTGTTTTGTCACCTTCTTTGAGAAAAAACCAATTTAAGTCCAATTATTTATGATCTTCTCCTCTTTATTTAAAACAAAAGCCAATTGGCAGCATAAAGATGCTGCTGTACGTATTAGCGCAATCAATGACGAACTATCCGCTGAAAATGCTGAGCAACTGCAAATTTTAACCGAACTCATACAACAAGATGAAAGTGATTTGGTTAGGCGTGCAGCACTGATTAAAATCGCGTCTTTTGATTGCTACTTAACGCAAAGTCAGCATAATTCACAAGATAAAATCAAGCAGTTCTCGGCAAAACAGGTCCAGGATATTTTAACGACCGATCACCAAATTGTGTTATCTGAACAACAAAAAGCGCAATTAATCGCTAAACAGGCACAAAGCCCGTTACTAGCCACCGCACTGTTAGAAGCTTGGCTTGCCCATGAGCAAGACAGTGGCTTGATGATTAAACTTTATCAATTAATTAGCGCCCGCAAAACGAGCAGCCAATTACTCAGTCAAACCTTTAATCAAAAACAAAACCCATTGCTGCAAGAGTATTTACTTGAGCAAGTTGAAGAGATTAAAGTCTTAGAGAAGCTGGCGAAAAAAGCATGTAACCAAACAATTACAGGGCAAATTGAAGCAAAAATTTCAACGATTCAAGCGTCAATTGAAAAGCCGCAAAAACTATCAAAACAAATTCAGTTAATTTTAGCCAAGTTACAAGCGCTCAAAGATGTCAGCGATTATAGCGAGTACAAAAAACGTAAAGCTAAACTCATCCATGAATGGCAAGCACTAGCCTCTGAAAAAACAATTTTTAATGCTGATGAAGTAGCGGAGTTTGACGGTAAATATCAAACCATCATGGCGCACCTAGATAAACTGTTTGTTGCTAAAGCAGAGCAATATCAACAGCAAATTATTAGTGACAAATTAGCTCATGATAAACAACAAGATAAGAAATCTTTTACGCAGCAGTTAAATCAAATAAGCCAAGCATTAACAACGGCTGTTTTTTCAAGTGAAAATCTCGATGAGGCGACTTTTAAAGCACAGTTGTTAGACCTAGCGAAACAAATACAATCATCGGTGTTAAATAGCAGTGAACAACAAGTTTTTAGTAAACAAGTAACCGAGCTCAATCAACGCTTGGATAAGATCCCTGAAATTGCAGAATCAGTGAGCCAAGCAACCCACTTAATTTCTAAAATTTCGCAATTAGCACTACCTAAATCGCTTGATGAATTAAATACCCGTCAGCAAACATATAATGATTGGTTAAAAGCTTGGCAGGTAATTGAAACTAAAACCTCAGGTATTTTACCTACTTCAATTGTTGACTCCCACAAAGAAATTGTTCAGGCGTGGCAGTCAGGGTTAAAAGCTTTACAAAACCAACAAAAAGATCTTTTCTTTCAACATAAGAAAAAACTGCAAGATATTAAACGTTTATTGAACAACGGAAAATACAAGGTATGTTTCGGTTTATTTAAAGGCGTTAAAGAATCTTTTGAGCATTTATCCATGCAACAACAACAGCAATTACAACGAGATTTTGACAATGTTTGTCAAAAAATGGCTGAGTTAAGTGACTGGGAACATTATATTGCCACGCCACGAAAACAAGAATTACTGATTGCTATTCAGGCTTTGGTTGACACTCCGCTTGATAATCCCAATGAGCAGGCTACAAAAGTTAAACAATTTCGCACTACGTGGAACTCACTAGGGCATGCTGAAGAAGATATTGATAAAGCACTGAATGAACAATTTAATGTCGCGTGTGAACAAGCTTTTGCGCCTTGTCGTTTATTTTATGCTGAGCAAGATAAGTTACGTGAACAGCATTTATTACAGCGTCAACAAATCTTAGAAAAAGCTTCTGTTTTAGTAAAATCTTTGGAAAGTGAACTTGCTGAGCAGTCTGTTAACTATAAAGCACTAGAAGGCAAGCTAAATAGTTTAGAACAGCAGTGGAGTGGTGCAGGTGAGGTTGACCGCAAACAATATAAACAATTGCAGCAACAGTTTAAATTAGCGGTTGAGCCAATTAAACAAGCGATAAATGATTTTCACCAAGCCAATGTTGAGCAAAAACAAGCCTTAATTAAAAGTGCAGAGCAACTGATGGTTATTGAAGATGTTTTTGCTGCTATTGAGTCAATTAAGCAATTACAAAACAATTGGCGTGCGGTTGGCTTTGCCGGCAATGCACAAGAAAGTCGCTTGTGGAAACAATTTAGAGCGGTAAACGATCAGTTATTTGCTAAACGCGATGCGTTAAAGTCTGAGCAACAAGCAGCACAGTCCAATAAGCAGCAAGTGTTTGAAAACCAAATACTTGCACTGGAAGCTTCGCTTAATGATCTAGACCAACCAATTGATTTAAAATCATTACAAGAAATCAAACAGCAAGCACAAGATTGCCATCGTGAAATTGTAGCTAGTAAGCCGGTAATTAAAAGTGTTGCAACGCGCGTTGAAAACTTGATCAAGCAACTAGAACAACTGGAAGTTAAAAGTGCACAGGAAAAAACACAGCAAAATTGGCTTAAATTATTTAGTTTACTGACTGAACAAGCACAGCAAGCCCAAGATTTCACGGAGCTTTCATCATCGACTTTATTTAGCCAATTAACTAGCTTTTGGCAAAAACGTTTACAAGAGCAGGCAAAAATATCAGCACACGTTAGCGGAGAGAGTCGTTTTGATAAGACGCTTGAGATTGAAATTCTAGCGCAAGTTGAATCACCGGCGGAATTAGCTGAGCAACGCATGAAGGTTCAAGTACAGTTAATGCAAGATCAAATGTTGTCCGGTAATACAATTGACCTAACAAAATCCTTAGTACAGTGGTTAAAGTTAGGTACCATCAGTGAAAATGACTTGCCATTAATTAAACGGTTACAGCAGGTTTATTGTAACTAATCGGCTTATAAACACCGTGTAAAAACTTAATCAGTTTGTTTTATTAACCATGAAGCAAACTGATTTTTTTTGCGCCTAGTAAGGTATATGCAATGAAAAAAACTATCACCATCAAAAAAATTACCACCATCTTGTTGACTCTAACGCTAACGAGTGGCGCTATTGCCAGTGATTTATCTGAGCAAGAACGACAAAAACGTAACATGGTAAAAGGTATTTATCAGTTAACGGATGGTGCATTAGCCCTTTGCCCAAAAGCAAATGCTGCAGCATTCAAACAAACGTTAACCGCTTTCAAGCAAAAATTCCCTAAAGTAATACAGTTGATTAATGAATCAACTTATCTCGCTTATGCGAAAAGTAGTTATGATGACGATTTTGAAAATAACCGTGCTGAGATGAGTGAACCATTAACAAAACAGTGTTTATTTAAACAAAAAATGTTGAAGAATATGATGATTACCCCGGAAGGAAAACAAACCATGGCAATGGTTTTACATACATTACAGTCATCTTAACGGCTTGTATGTACCACAGACAAATCGCAGGTTATCCCTAATGTTTTTAATATTTTTTCATGCTTATTTAACAGTAAAAACCCCTTTGTAGCACTCGTTTCATCTCAATGCTAACAAGCAGTTTTAAATTACGCTTAGCGTTATTTAAACATATGTTTGAATATTACTTTATTTATCTATGCGTTAAGCGTAATCTGCATTAACGTTTGTTAACTAATAATGATATCAAGGCATGTATCCATATATTAAGCTGTTCAGTACACTTTTTAAGGCGAAAAAAAGCACTAAACTCAATTTAGATGAAAAGAGCGTCATTCATTGTCGAGCAGGAATAACTGATATCGATGTTTTTATTGAGCTAAACAATGCTCGGCATTTAAGTTATATGGAGTTAGGGCGGTGGGACTTCTCTCATCGCACAGGCTTTCTAGCATTAATGAAAAAACACAAGTGGGCGGTTGCTGTTGGTGGCGCTAGTGTTCGATACCGCAGAAGAATTGCTTTCTTACAAAAATTCAGTTTAACAACACAATTAATATGCCATGATGGGCGTTGGTTTTATTTCTTGCAAGAAACCCACGCAAAAGGAAAGATTTGCTCTTCTGCATTAATCAAACTAGCAACAACATCAAAACAAGGGCTAGTGCCGGCAACAGAAGTACTGGCAGCTTATGATAAACCATGTCCTGATTTTGATGTACCTGACTGGGTCAATGCTTGGATAGAAGCTGAAAGCCAACGTCCTTGGCCGCAAAATTAATTAACATCAACTCGGGTTAAGAGATAAGTTAACGGTCTGAAATTATTAGACTTGTTATTATCCCGAGCTGAGGTTAAATAGTTCAACTTAATAATACAGGAAAGTTACATGATCAAAAGTATCATTTCAAAAGTAAATGTTAGTCTATTGCTGTTATTTATCGCCAGTGGCGCTCAAGCGAAAAGCTTCGACTATGCCGCGTTAAGCCAAAAATACTTTGCTGCATGGCAACAGGTGCAAAGCCCTAAAGCGACAAAACAAGATTTAGAACATTACTTGTCATTACTTACCGATGATGTCGGTTATCAACACTTACCGTATGCTGCTAATGATACCCGTGAGCCAGACGGTAAGAAAATGCTGCGAAAAGGCATGAGTTATTATTTAGGGATTCATACTGAGTATCAGGTAAAACTGACCAATTCAGCCTTTGGCCATAACGTCATTATGATTGAATACCATACTCAGGCTAAAGGTATCCACCCTGATAATGGCCAAGAAATCATTATCAACAATACCGCTTTTGAAGTGCTAGAAATTGAAAATGGAAAAATATCAGTTATTCGCCATTACAGTAAATAATCCTAACTTGATGCGTTGTTAATTACGCATTAACAACGCACTCTTTACTTAATAAGAAATACGCAACATAAATACGCATTAAGTAATATTTACCCAAAAAAGTTTAGCTTTAATAAATCCTGAGAGAGAAAGCATGGTTAGAGACGTTCAACAGCAAGATGCTCAAGCTATCTGTGACATATATAATCACTATATTACTAACACAGTGATCACTTTTGAAGAAAGTAAGGTAAACGCACAAGACATTGCCACGAGAATATCCAGCGTTGAACAATCTGGCTTACCTTGGTTAGTGGTAGAGGATTCAAAAGGGGACATAGTAGGTTATGCGTATGCAAGTCCATGGCGAGAACGTTTTTCATACCGATTCTCTGTTGAAATTACCGTGTATTTGTCACCTACGCATACAGGAAAAGGCTTAGGTGCTCAGTTGTATCAAGCGTTATTTTCAAAACTCAAGGCCACTAAAGTACACAGTGTTATTGGTGGTATCACCTTGCCTAATGCGGCAAGTGTTGCTGTACATGAAAAATTTGGTTTGGAAAAAGTTGCTCACTTTAAAGAAGTTGGTTATAAGTTTGAGCAATGGCTAGATGTTGGTTACTGGCAAGGTAATCTATAACTAGCCTGTAGTTTATTTCCCTATCTATTGCTTTTGGCAACTCTGCATTACAACACAGCCATTATTTCACCGTGTTATATAACTTACAATTTTGCTTCTTTAACGTATCTGCCTTACATTTTTTTATCGATTGTGATTTAGTATCACTATTAAGAAATTAGCCCTAACTTATTCAAAAGGTACTCATTCATGCCGTCTAACTTCCTTTCATCGAAGCTTGAACCTGCAAAAGTTACTCTCAGTAAACATTTTACTGCCAATAAACACGTGCTTTCTGCCGTTGCATTAAGTGTGTTACTTGCGTTACCAACAACAAACGCCTCAGCCGAGGTAAGTGTTACCGCTAAAACAACTGATTCTGAGACAAAGTGGTCAGTAAATAAGCCACAAGGTGAATTTACTAAAGCAAATATTGATGTACGTTCTGGTACGTGGATGAATGTTGATCTTAGCCCTGATGGTAAAACGATTGTTTTTGATTTATTAGGTGACATATACACCATGCCTGCCACAGGCGGTGAAGCGACGCCACTGATGACAGATATTGCTTGGCAAATGCAACCCCGCTATAGTCCTGATGGAAAATATATTGCATTTACTTCGGATGAGGATGGTGGTGATAATTTATGGATCATGAAAGCGGATGGTAGTGAAGCAAAAGCTGTCACCACTGAGACTTTTAGATTATTAAATAGTCCTGCTTGGTCGCCTGATGGTAACTACCTTGTTGGTCGTAAACACTATACTGGTAGTCGTTCACTTGGTGCGGGTGAAGTGTGGATGTACCATAAATCTGGTGGCAATGGCGTGATGTTAACGAAACGCCCGAACGAGCAAAAAGATTTAGGCGAACCTGCATTTTCGCATGACGGCAAATATGTTTATTTCTCACAAGATGCAACGCCGGGTAAGACCTTCCATTATTCAAAAGACTCAGAGAAGGGCATTTATAAAATAAAACGCCTTGAGCTTGAAACAGGCGAAATTAAAGTTATCGTCTCAGGCAAAGGTGGGGCAATTAGACCAACCCTTTCACCTGACGGTAAATACCTTGCTTTTATCAGCCGCGATGACTTTCAATCTAATTTGTATTTATACAACCTTAAAAGTGGTGCACAAACTAAAATTTATGATGGTTTAGAGCGTGATATGCAAGAAACTTGGGCTATTCATGGTGTTTACCCGACAATGGCGTGGACACCTAAAAGCGATGGTTTAGTTTTTTGGGCAGGCGGTAAAATCAATAAATTATCACTTGATAGCCAAAAATCTAATGTCATTGAGTTTCATGTAAAAACCGAAAAATCCATTCAAAAAGCAGTGCGTTTTGCTCAAGATCTTGATCAAAAAACCTTTAACACTAAGATGCTGCGTGACGTAAAGATATCACCGGATGGCAAAAAGGTGGTGTTTGAGTCGATGGGGCATCTTTACAGTAAAACATTACCCAATGGTAAACCTAAGCGACTAACCAAAGAAAAAACACAGTTTGAATTAAATCCGAGCTTTTCTCGTGATGGTAAAAAAATAGTCTATGTGAGTTGGGATGATAAGAATCTAGCTCAAGTTCGTGTTGTTTCAAGCCGTGGTGGTAAAGGCAAAGTGATAACGCGCGAGCCCGGTAAGTATGTAGAACCAAGTTTTTCCCCTGATGGCAAAACTGTGGTCTACCGTAAAATTAAAGGTGGCTACATAACGGATCCTACGTGGGGATTAAATCCTGGTATTTATGCGGTTTCAGCTAAAGGTGGCAAGGCAAAACTTATCACTGAAAGTGGTTTAAAGCCTCATTTTGGCAGCAGTAATGATCGTATTTATGTGACCCGAAATGGTAAAACCCCACATATTGCGCGTATCGACCTTGATGGTCAAAATGATACTAAATTATACCAAGGTAAATTTGCTTCAGAATATCAAGTGTCACCAGATGGTAAACACTTAGCTTTTGCTGAACGTTTCAAAGTTTTTGTTACTCCTTTTGTTGAGCGCGGCGATGTGATTGATATCGGTCCGAAAGCGAAAAATCTTCCGGTTGAACAATTATCTATGCGTGCAGGTGAGGGAATTAACTGGAATGGTAAGTCAAACGAGCTTTATTGGAGCTTAGGTGCTGATTTATTTCAAGCGTCGGTGACAGGTCTATTTGATATTAAACCTGCAGAAACTACCAAAAGTGATGAAAAGCTGTCTGACAAAACACAAGCTAAAGTGACTAATTTAAGCTACCAACAAAAAGTTGATATTCCTGCTGGCCGTGTCGCTTTTGTTGGCGGTAAAGTGATCACTATGGAAGGCGAGCAAGTGATCGAAAACGGTGTCGTGCTTATTGAAGGTAATAAAATCAAAGCGGTAGGTACTCGCGCGCAAGTAGACATTCCTAGTAATGCTAAGATTATTGATATAACGGGTAAGAGTATAATGCCAGGGTTAATTGATGCACATGCCCATGGTTCACAAGGTAGTAGCGAAATCATTCCTCAGCAAAACTGGAAAAACTATGCTGGTTTATCATTAGGGGTTACCACGATTCACGATCCTTCAAATGACACCACTGAATTTTTTGCTGCCAGTGAGATGCAAAAAGCCGGTAAAATTGTTGCCTCAAGGTTGTTTTCAACCGGTACCATTTTATATGGTGCGACTATTCCGGGTTACACTTCACACGTTGATAACTTAGATGATGCAAAATTTCATGTTGAGCGCCTAAAATCAGCAGGCGCATTTAGCGTAAAAAGTTATAATCAACCTCGCAGAAATCAACGTCAGCAGTTTATTCAAGCGGCTCGTGAACTTGAAATGATGGTAGTACCTGAAGGTGGTTCTTTGTTGCAACACAATTTAACCATGGTTGTTGATGGACACACCACCTTGGAACACTCTATCTCAACTGCTAAAATATATGATGATATCAAACAGTTATGGTCGCAGTCTGATATGGCTTATACCCCAACTATGGGTGTGGCATATGGCGGTATTTCAGGTGAAAACTATTGGTATGATACGACAGACGTGTGGCAGCATCCGCGCTTAAGTATGTATGTACCGAGTGAATTTTTAGACCCTCGTTCAATGCGTCGTCCTAAAGCGCCACATCATCATTACAATCACTTAAATGTCGCTAAAGTTGCCAAAGAAATGCAAGATTTGGGTGTTGAAGTCAACTCAGGTGGTCATGGTCAACGTGAAGGTTTAGCAATGCACTGGGAAATGTGGATGATGGCGCAAGGTGGTATGTCGCCACTACAAGCTATTCGCACCGCAACTATTTCGCCGGCTAAATCTTTAGGTCTAGATAAGGACCTTGGTTCATTAACGGTTGGTAAGCTCGCCGATATTATTGTCGTTGATGGCGATGTCACTAAAGATATTCGTTTAAGCGATCGTGTGACTTATACTATGGTAAATGGCCGTTTGTATAATGCTGAAACCATGAACGAAATTGGTAATTATGATAATAAGCGTAAGAAGTTCTACTTTGAACAGTAGTCGTTAATCTTACATCAGAGCAATATAAAGCCAGCAATGAATGCTGGCTTTGTTTTTCTAAAAGGGATAGGAATATGAGATCAAGTTTACAAGAAAAAATTATCGCAGTGTGTAACCAAAAAATTTCACAAAAGGGCACTAATGTCGGTTTATCCTTTTATGCTTTTTTTGCGAATAAAAATGATGACCCTGAATTATTAATGGAAGCAGCTACTTGGTGGATCAGCTTACATAAACTTGATCACTTTGAAAAAGCTGAAAAAATTAAAGCGATGATAATTTCAGAAACAAAATAAACATTTAAGCTAAACCTGCTTAATGGCATGTATAAATTTTAAGGTAACCGTACAATGATGAAAACCTCGCTTTTAACACTCCTCCTTTGTAGCTGTGCAGCTACTGTTTCACTTTCAACTGTTGCGCATGTCGTTAACACCAGTAATCCATCTAGTGGCCTTGAAGGGAACCTAGCAATGAAGCGCGTTGATAATAAAACCAACACTGATATGACAATAGCCATAGAAGTTGTGCAACTACAAGATAGTCAAGGGCTTATCTATGTAGGAGGCATTGTTGATGCTGCTAAACTGACGCCATATTTAGCACAAATGGCGACACTTTTACCTGATAATTTTTCAAACTATCGTAACAATCAAGCGCTGCGCGATCATGGTAAATTTCATATGACCTTGATAAACCCCTATGAATATAAAGAAGTTGATACAAAAAATATCGCTATAGGTGAGGTTATTAATATTTCTCTTTTAGGCTTAGGCCATGTAGCAAAGGGTAAGCAAGAGACCTATTTTGTGGTTGTTGACTCAAGTGTCGCACAAGCAAAGCGTCAACAGTTAGGGCTAGCAGATAAAGACTTTCATATCACACTCGGTTTCAACCCTAATGATATTTATGGCGTCAGTAAAGGGGTTGAGCGGTTAATTAAACCAAGCGATAAAAACAAGTAAAAATTATAGCTAGCTCAATACGAGTATGTGTCGGCACTAGCGCCGACACTGAGTAAATGGTTGTAATCTTTTTCGAGAAGAATGTTATAGAGGCTAGCGCTACAGGCTTAATTCGCCCCTAAGGTTTTGTTCCATTTTCTCACATATCTCTTGGTAACTAATATTTTTGCTGAGTAAGTAATGCAATTTAGTTAACGTCGCTTCGAGTGTCATGTCATGGCCACTAATCACACCCGCTTCACTTAATGCATTCCCTGTAGCATAACCCGACATATTCACTTTTCCTTTAATACATTGGCTACAATTGACCACAACAATACCCGCTGCTTTGGCTTTAGCTAAACAGGCAAGTAGCGCTTTATCTTGTGGTGCATTGCCGACGCCATAACTTCTCAATATTAAAGCTTTGACTGGTTGCTTTATGACATTTTCAATGACTTCACTACTGATACCTGGATACAAGTGAACCACGCCTACAGGCTGAGGTGTAATGGTAGACAGTTGCAATGGCGCAATGTCGTTTACTGCCTCGGTTATCTTTCCTGCACCAAGTTGAATATTTATACCGGCTTCGAGTAACACTGGCATATTAGGCGAGTCAAAGGCATTAAAACCATCGGCGTAGGCTTTAATACAACGGTTACCACGGTAAAGTTTGTTATTAAAAAACAGGCTAACTTCACTAATGGGATAATTGGCCGCAATGTATAACGCGTTTAACACATTAACTTGTCCATCAGAGCGCAATTGGCTTAATGGAATTTGTGAGCCGGTAACTATGACCGGTTTACTGAGGTTTTCAAACATAAAAGATAATGCAGAGCTGGTGTATGCCATGGTATCTGTGCCATGTAGCACCACAAAACCATCATAATCATCATAGTTTGCTTTAATATCGTCAGCAATGCGTTGCCAATCGCTTGGCGTCATATTTGACGAGTCAATCAATGGACTATATTCACTGATAGTAAAAGTAGGCATTTCACTGCGATGAAACTCTGGTAAGGCATTGATCGATTCGGTCAAATGGCCTTTTGCAGGCACAAAGCCTTGCGTACTTTGCATCATACCTATGGTGCCACCTGTGTAGGCAACGTAAATTCTTTTCTTTGTCATAATTTTAATGCTTTATTATTAATTTACTTATATTTGTACATTATATCTTAGCTAGCATCACAGTTACCATCATTGTGAGTAGGTTCAGTTAAGGTTCTTTTAGTCGAATTATGCCAATTTAATAATAGGGTGGGGATCTGTTAATGCTTTATTGGCTTTCATTAAGTGCATTGGTGACTGTGTTTTTCTTCAGATGAAAAAAAGGCAGTTACCTTGGCAACTACCTTTTTGCTTTACATGATTAAGCTAAGTGTTTAATTTTGGCTACATGCAACACATAATGTATAACGACCTTGTGGATCGTTAAACTGATTAACTTGCATTAACTCAGCTTTCATTGTGCTAACAAGTTGCGCTAATGGCTTATTGCTAACGGCTATCGTTGCTAGCTCAACATTTACTTGTTCTTGCTCTGAAGTGAACAAACTAACAATATTTGCAGAGTTACCTAATAACTGTTGCATTAACTTATTGCGTGATGATTGTTCTTTTTCAACGAGTAAGGTGTCATATTGTTCAAGCTTGGCAAGACTTGCTGCAGCGACAACGGCATCAGTTAAAGTACCTAATTCATCAACTAAACCAAGCTCTTTGGCTTTTTTACCAGACCAAACACGTCCCTGGGCAATCGCATCGACTTGCTCTAATGTCATATTACGATTAGTTGCGACAAGTTGAATGAACTCCTGATAACCTTTATTAATAGAAAGTTGGAATAAACTTGCCATACCAGGCGTTAGCGCTTGGGTAGGGCCAAAACCGGCGATGTCTGTCGTACCGACACCATCGGTATGTATACCAACTTTGCTCAGTGAGTCTTCAAATGTCATCATCATACCAAAAATACCGATAGAGCCTGTAATGGTAGAAGGTGCCGCGTAAATCTTATCAGCAGGCGCTGATATCCAGTAACCGCCAGAAGCTGCATATGTCCCCATAGAGGCAATGACAGGTTTGCCTGCTTCTTTCAATAACTCGACTTCTTGACGAATTATTTCTGAGGCATAAGCACTACCACCTGGACTATCAACACGCAGGACAACTGCTTTTACTTCATCATTTTTACGCGCTTTACGCAGTAATTTTGCGGTAGAGTCGCCACCAATAGTACCTGGCTTTTGTGTACCATCTAAAATCGTACCTTTGGCAACAATGATAGCAACTTTATCTGTCACGATATCTGTTATTTCAGGTGCTTCATCTAAAGTAGAGCTTGTTGCCGCCATATAGTTTTTATAACCAATGTGGCTATAACTGTCGCCTTTTTTATTGGTTCCAACTAAATCAATCAACTCGGTGCGCATCTCTTGACGTGTTTTAAGTTGATCAACCCATTTATTTTCTAGGGCATAATGAGCGAAGCTACTGTTGGCTTTTTCAAACTTACTGAGCAAGTTATCAATATTTTCATCAAAATTTTCCACGGTAAAACCACGACGGGCAGCAACATCTTCTTTGTATTGTTGCCATAAGTCAGCTAGCCATAGTTTATTGGCTTCTTTGGCCGCGGGTGACATGTCATCACGCAGGTAAGGTTCAACCGCTGACTTAAAGGTACCTACACGAAAGACATGCTGATTAACAGCAAGTTTTTCTAATGCCGATTTAAAGTACATTTTATATCGTCCGTAGCCTTCAAGTAACATAAAGCCTTGAGGGTTTAGCCAAATGTTATTAGCTGTACTAGCGAGGTAATATTGATCTTGTGAAAACTGATCACCTAAGGCAATAACTTGCTTGCCTGAGCTTTTAAAGTCTTCCAAGGCTTTGGCAATATCTTGTAACTTAGTTAAACCAGTGCGATTTAGTCCTTGGAGTTGTAGAACTAATATTTCTACCCGATCATCTTTTTTTGCTTTAGCAATAACATCAATAATGTCAGCTAAAAGAACTTCTGGATTCTCTTCGCGTTGTTCCATTGCCTCAGTTAAGAAGGCCTCCATCGGATCAACTTCGCGTTTTTGTTCAACAACATCACCAACAAGGTTTAAAACAAGCGCCGTTTTTGCCGGTACGGTAACAGTTTCATCACCACTTGAAAGAACGCCAATGAAGGCAAAAAGAAGGATAAAAAATACAAGGTTTACTACCACAGAGCGTGTAAAGCTTAATACTCGCCACAGGGAAGAAAAGATCCGTTTTATAATGCCTGGATTATTATTCATATAATTTTCTTAAATAGGTTAAATTAAAATTGTTATTCATCGCTATACTACCTTAATAATAACGAGAATTTAACAACTCACTGTGGCAAGAATGTAACTAATTATGCTTTGATTATCTGATAGGGCGTTATCAATAACTATTTAGTTGTAATTACAAAGAAAATTGAAATTATTTACCCCGTAGAGCGTTCTTATTGCTTAGCCCTATGTTATTTTTTAGAGAAGATCATGCAAACTTTACAATATTATTACCAATGCTTTTTAGCCAAGCTTAAGCTGTTTGATGGCATACCCGCATTACTGCTTCGATTATATTTAGCACCGGTATTCATCATGGCAGGTTATAGTAAAACCCAATTACTAAGCGAAGAGGTTACAGGGTTCAGTGCGATCATGGCAGATCCTAATATCATTGCCTGGTTTGGTAATAGTGATTGGGGACTGGGTTTACCTTTTCCTGCGCTATTAGCTAACTTAGTCATCCTAGTCGAATTTCTTGGTGGCTGGTTGTTACTTGTTGGTGTTTTCACTCGACTAATTTCAATTCCGTTGATGTTTACCATGATTGTTGCAGCAACTACCGTACACGCTGAAAATGGTTGGTTTGCCATAACGCCAACCAACGCAGATATTAGTCCAGCGAAAGTTGTCACTTGGTTAGGGGGAGAGAGTGCCAATGCCAGTTTGGAAAATAGTGAGCAAACCGCGATACGGTTAGAAAAAATGAAGGAATTACTTGAAGAAAATGGTAATACTGAGTGGCTTTATCAGCAAGGGAATATCGTTGTGTTAAATAATGGCGTCGAGTTTTCAGTGACTTATTTCATCATGCTGTTAGCGCTCTTCTTTATCGGGGCCGGCAGATATACCAGTGTTGATCATTATATTAGTGAACGCTTTTTAATTGAAAAGAAACACTTTAGTTAATCCTTGATGCATCTAACTCAAGTTGAAGGTACTTAAATAAATCTTAATAATCATAACTAAAAAAAGCCGAACAGTGTTAAATACTGTTCGGCTTTTTTATTACAGAAACCATTGTTAATGTTCGCGTTAATTACTTACTTGTTTCTGTTTTAATCGCGGGAATTTATCGCCAAAATGGTAAATACTTAAGCCTAATAGTACAAGAAAGGCACCTATCATTAACGTGGCATCTATTGTCTCGGCATTTAACAAGGCGCCTAAACTTATTGCGACAACGGGCGTTATCAACGTGATTAAAGTAACGGTACTTGCTGAAAGTTTTTGTAATACCGTAAAGTAAGCATAAAAGCCGATTAACGAGCCAAATACCCCTAAATATAATGTTGCCCAAATAGACCTTGCTTGCCATTGTTCCAACCCTAATGTGCCATCAAGTAATAACCAAGTGATCAAAAACATTGGCGTGGCAAAACTTAACGAGCCAACCGTAGTCGCTAATGGATGAATAGCTAAAGGAACACTTTTAACTAACACACCACTAAGGCTAAAGAAGAACACCGCTAACAAAATAAAGACAATGCCGTAAATGCCATTTTCAGCCAAGGTAAAATTGTTAGAACAAACAATGGCAAGACCAAGTAATGAAATAGCCATAGATACTTTTCTAATACCACTGATATTAGGCTCAGCAAGGATCCTTTTAGCTAGTAAGGCCGATAGTACAGGTGACAGACCAAAAACCAATGAAATAACACCTGATGACATATATTGTGCAGCCAAATATGAACACATCATGCCGCCAAAAATACCAAGGGCAGAATAGCTATAGAGTTTCAATGCCTGCTTGTGCCATGGAATATTTATTTTACGAATCATAATAACTAATGCACCAAGAATTAAGGCAATCACCATTCTAAGTAGTACCGCTAAACTTGGACTAATTGATTCGCTACTCCATACGATACCCAGTGGGGTGGTTGACCATATTAATAGCACCGCCAAGTAGGCAATTGTCACTGACATTGTTATTCTCCTTTTCGTTTAAAAAATCGCTTAGTTGATTGAAATAGATGCCGGTAATTGCGGTTTTCGGTGAATACAAACAAAAAAGCCGCAAACGTTAGTTTCTGCGGCTTTAAAGTGAACTGTTTAATCTAGTTGATTAAGGTAAATTTAATACTCCGCAAAGGGGGGCCAAATATTATGGCGTTTAACTTGCCACAGTCGATTGACCACGAGTAGACAGCTAAATGCTACCGCTTTAGTGATTTTATGTTCAATCAATGTGAGTAAGTTAGTTTGCATGAGTTATATCTAAACTTGGTGATAGTGTTTCTAATAAATGAATAGTGGCGGCTGGTCAAAATTAAGTCAAGGAGAATTATTACTATTCAATAAATTTAAATTTATCGACATAAATTACCTTCACAGACGTGCACTTAAGTTAAGTTAACGATAAACTTTAAATATATCCATTTGTTAGAAGTATCTTATGAACGCTATTGAATTATTATTACAAAGACAATCAACGCCATTGTTAACCGCGCCAGCGCCAAATGATGAACATGTTGAAATGTTGTTATCTGCTGGTATGCGAGTGCCAGATCATGCTGGTTTAAAACCTTGGCACTTTCATGTTATTTCCGGTGAAGGTTTACAGCGATTAAGTGAGCTTTATGTTGAAGCGACAAGCCTAGATTTAACCACTAACGCAGGTTTGGTAGAAGGCACTAGTATAGACGAGCATGCCTTTAATGAGAAAATGGCGAAAGTTGCCAAAATGCCTTTTCGTGCGCCAATGATTATTGTGATTTCAACGCAATATACTGAACATAATAAGGTGCCACAGCAAGAGCAACTCGTTGCTGCAGGATGTTGTGCGCAAGCAATGCAAATGGCTGCTTTTGCTTTAGGTTACGGTGCAATGTGGCGAACGGGTGATCTCGCTTATAACGATGTCGTTAAAACTGGTTTAGGTTTATCAGAGGGTAATGACATTGCCGGTTTTTTATATATTGGCACGCCAACTAAAGCATTGAACCTCAAACCAGCCAAAAGCTATCAAGATAAAGTGACCTTTTGGAAGTAACCTCTTAGAAGTAACCTTTTGAAGTAAACAGAATCAGTGTCCGGGGAATATAGGGTTAATGCCAAGAGAAGTTTCGGTAAGTATCAGTTTATAAAAAAAAAGGCGACCTGATGGTCGCCTTTTTTACAAGCTATTCTAAAGTAAATTAGAATGCCGCGTTGTTTGGTGTTCTTGGGAATGGAATTACGTCACGTACGTTTTGCATACCGGTAGCATAAGCCACTAAACGCTCAAAACCTAAACCAAAACCTGAATGAGGTACGGTGCCGTAACGACGTAAGTCTCGGTACCAACCGTAATCAGCTACATCTAAGCCCATTTCTTCTAAACGACTATCTAATACATCAAGACGTTCTTCACGTTGGCTACCGCCAATGATTTCACCAATACCTGGTGCTAAGATATCCATCGCAGCAACCGTTTTACCGTCGTCATTTAGACGCATGTAGAAAGACTTAATATCTTTCGGGTAGTTTTGTAAAACGACAGGACCGTTAAAGTGCTCTTCAGCTAAGTAACGTTCATGTTCAGAATTTAAATCTACACCCCAAGATACTGGGTTTTCGAATTTCTTATCACAGTTTTCTAAAATAGTAATCGCGTCAGTGTAATCTAAACGAACGAATTCGCTGTTGATAACTGAATCTAAACGCTCAAGTACTGTTTTATCAACACGTTGTTGGAAGAAGGCCATATCATCAGCACGCTCTTCAAGTACCGCTTTAAAGACATATTTCAGCATTTCTTCTGCTAAATCAGCGGCATCTGCTAAATCTGCGAAAGCGATTTCAGGCTCTACCATCCAAAATTCAGCCAAATGACGTGTGGTATTAGAGTTTTCCGCTCTAAATGTTGGTCCAAAAGTATAAACTTTAGATAAAGCGTTACAGTAAGTTTCTACGTTTAATTGACCAGATACCGTTAAGAAAGTTTCTTTACCAAAAAAGTCTTGGTTGTAATCAACCTTGCCTTCATCGTTACGTGGTAAGTTTTCCATATCTAAAGTACTTACACGGAACATTTCGCCAGCACCTTCACAGTCACTACCTGTAATAAGGGGAGTGCTGATCCAAAAATAACCTTTACTGTGCAAGAACCTGTGAACCGCTTGTGCTAAACAGTTACGTACACGAGTTACTGCACCACCAATGTTGGTACGGGCGCGTAAATGAGCTTGTTCACGTAAAAACTCAATACTATGACGTTTTGCCGCCATTGGGTAAGTATCAGGATCTTCTACTAAACCTAACACTTCAACTTCAGTTGCCTGAATTTCAAAAGCTTGGCCTTTACCTGGAGATTCAACCAAAATACCGGTCACTTTTACTGAGCAACCTGTGGTCAATTTAAGCACATCAGATTCATAATTATCGAGTTCATTAGGTACAATGGCTTGGATAGCATCAAAACATGAACCGTCATGTAATGCTAAAAATGAGATACCGGCTTTTGAGTCGCGGCGAGTTCTGATCCAACCGTGTACGGTAATGCTTTCATTAACAGGGAACTTGCCTGCTAACACATCAGTAATTGCTATAACTGACATCTAATGACCTCTTATTCTTATCAAATGGATTGAAATTTGTTGTATACCAATGTTATTAATTATTACGACTAAGCTTGTTCTCGAGTAAAAGGATTACTTTACAACAACACCGCTAAGCTGATAGAAAATTTATTGGAATTGGTATTCACTAAAAATGGGGTGATATGTTACCGTGACAAGGCGTAAATGCAACGCTTAATTGCAATCAAGATTAACAATTTTGGTTAAAAGCACATAAATAGACGAAATTGGCTGAAATGACAGAAATAAACGCGGGAAAAAGTCAGCATACTCCTAGGCAAGAAAGAAGAAAAGCTACTGACGTTTGGAGCTATACCAAATCAATACTAGTGCTAAGTAGTTGGCTACTTTTCATTATTGCTTTAGTTATGTCTTATTATGCAGCACCTGATAAAGACTATGGTGTTTTGCGCTATTACGATATTGAGATACGGCAATTTTGGTTAACACCCTTAACTGGGTATTTATATATTATGTTGTGGTTAAGTGGTTTAGGCAGCTATTTGGCTATGATGGTCGATAAGTATCGTAGCCGCAGGCGCAGTGATAATGCGCAATATAATTTATGGTTTTTACTGATCATTAATATGGCGTGGTTGGTATATATCTTAATCAAACCGCAATAAATTATTGAAATAAAATTATCTTGAGCAGCTAAGGTTAACTGCTCAAAGTAATTAGTTAATTTGCTTAAGGGTTAAAGCAATCATCCTCATCAAGTACTGTCGCTATCGCACTAACCAGGGTGGTTATTTGTTCAGGTTCAATGATTAACGGTGGAATAATATAAATAAGCTGACCAAACGGCCTGATCCAAACACCTAATTCCACAAACCGTTTTTGAATCTGTGCAACATTAACACTTTGTTTGCACTCAACAGCGCCAATACTACCTAATACACGGGTGTCTTTAACGCGCTCATGCTGAACTAAAGGTAAAAGCATGGTACTTAAGTGCTTTTCAATGCCTTTAACTTGTTTTTGCCAGTCATTTTCAAGTAATAAATCTATGCTAGCGTTAGCAACCGCACAAGCGAGGGCATTTCCCATAAAAGTAGGGCCATGCATAAAACATCCCGCTTCTCCTTTACTTATTGTTTCGGCAATATGCGCTGTACACAGTGTTGCAGCAAGTGTGATATATCCGCCAGTCAGGGTTTTACCTAGACACATAATATCAGGGGAAATATCTGCCCATTCGCAAGCAAATAACTTACCTGTTCGGCCAAAGCCTGTGGCAATTTCATCAACGATTAACAACACATCATATTTGTTACATAAATTACGGCAGGCTTTTAAATATTCAGGATGATAGAAGCGCATTCCTCCAGTACCTTGAACAATGGGCTCAATGATAAATGCCGCTAGCTCTTCATGGTGATTCGCAAACAATGCTTTGAGCTCTGTAACGTCTTCGCTTGACCATGATTCATTAAACTTACTTTGTGGTGCAGGTGCAAAGTAGTGTTTCATCAACACTTGCTCGAAAATTTGATGCATGCCAGTGACAGGGTCACATACTGACATGGCGGCAAAGGTGTCACCGTGATAACCATTACGCACAGTCATTAATTTAGTCTTCGTTAATGGCTGCTTTTGTTTGTGCGCCTTTGCATGTTGATATTGCAGAGCCATTTTCATGGCAACTTCAACACTTACCGAACCAGAATCTGACAGAAATACTTTATCAAGACCCTGAGGTGTTAAGGTGATCAACTTTTCACATAGGCTAATCGCACTTTGATGAGTTAGCCCACCAAACATCACATGAGACATTTTACTTGCTTGTTGCTCAAGCGCCTGATTAAGTTTTGGGTGGTTATAGCCATGCAATACCGACCACCAAGAAGACATACCATCAATCAAGGTTTCGCCGCTGGCTAAATTAATATTTACCCCAAAAGCACTGTCAACTAGGTAACTAGGTAAAGGATCTGACATTGAGGTATATGGGTGCCAGACATTCTCTTTGTCAAAGTTAAGCAAAGTATTTTGTTGCGAAAGTGATAAATCTGTTTGTTTATTGTTCATTTGTTAACTAAAAATCTTTTTAATCGTTGACATCATAGGTAGGGTGGCTAGACTACCCGTTAAGTTTATACTATGCAATTGAGTTTTATGTCAGATTTAGCGAGTACCGCCGTGAATAATGCCCCACAAGCACAAACAACTAATACAATCGTTCGCCACAACTGGAATCTAAAAGAAGTACAAGCGTTATTTGAACTACCTTTTAATGATTTAATGTTTAAAGCACAAACAGTTCATCGTGAAAACTTTAATGCCAATGAAGTGCAAGTCAGTACTTTATTATCAATTAAAACCGGTGCTTGCCCAGAGGACTGTAAATATTGTTCTCAAAGTGCACGTAATAAAACAGATTTAGAAAAAGAAAGCTTATTAGCGGTAGAAAAAGTGCTAGAAGCTGCACAGCGCGCTAAAGATATGGGTTCAACGCGCTTTTGTATGGGAGCGGCATGGAGAAACCCTAAAGAGCGTGACATGCCTTATGTTTTAGATATGGTAAAGAACGTTAAAGCGTTAGGTTTAGAGACTTGTATGACCCTAGGTATGTTATCTGGTGAACAAGCTGATCGATTAAATGAAGCAGGTCTTGATTATTATAACCATAACTTAGACACATCACCGGAACATTATAATCAAATTATCACCACTCGTACTTACCAAGACAGGTTAGATACCTTAGATAATGTCCGCGGCGCTGGTATGAAAGTGTGTAGTGGCGGTATTGTTGGATTAGGTGAAAAATCCGTTGATCGGGCATCATTATTAGCTCAACTTGCCAACTTAAGTCCGCAGCCAGAAAGTGTACCGATTAATATGCTGGTAAAAGTTGAAGGTACACCATTAGAAAATGTTGACGATTTAGAAAGTTTTGACTTTATCCGCTGTATCGCCGTTGCGCGTATCATGATGCCAAAAAGTCACGTGCGTCTTTCTGCAGGTAGAACCGCAATGAATGAGCAAATGCAGGCGATGTGTTTCCTTGCTGGCGCTAATTCAATTTTTTACGGTTGCAAACTATTAACAGCAGAAAACCCTGAAACTAACCAAGATATTGAATTGTTTAGAAAACTAGGTATCAACACTGAAACGGTTGATGATAATAGTGTCATGTCCGATAAGCTTGTTAAAACAGCAATTGTTGATCAACAAAACAGTGATTTATTTTATAACGCATCTGTTTAAGCGGCGCTTTTCAAAAAATTGAGTTATTGCATCTATGGCCTTTGATTTTATCCGTACAGATCTTGATGAGCAAAAAAGTAAGTCTCGCTATCGTCAACTTGTTTGCAATCATGTTGTTGAACAAGACGGATATATCAAAGTAAATGGTAAAACGTATCTCAATTTTTCTTCAAATGATTATTTAGGTTTAAATAATCATTTAGCCATTAATAAAGCACTGCAAGAGGGTGCTGATAAATTTGGCGTTTGTTCAAGTAGCTCTAGTTTAGTTACCGGCTATCACTACGCTCATCAGGCACTTGAAGAAGATATATGTCAGTGGCTAGATAAACCTAAATGCTTACTTTTCTCAAGCGGTTACAGTGCAAACTTAGCGCTGTTCCATGCGTTAGGTAAGTCTGATAATAGTCAGTTTTTTCTTGATAAATTAAGTCACGCGTCAATGATTGATGGCGCATATCAAAGTAAAGCCAAGGTAAAACGTTTTAATCATAATAATATTGAGCAGCTAACAAAATTGCTAACTAACTCAGGCACATCCGCCAATAAGCTTGTCGCGTCAGAAGGCGTTTTTAGTATGGACGGTTGTCAAGCAAAGGTAAGTGATCTTGCTACATTAGCTAAATCACACCAAGCATGGCTATATTTAGATGATGCTCATAGCATTGGCGTTATTGGCGATAAAGGTCAGGGCAGTAACTGGTTGGCCGATATTGATATTACCATGGCTACCCTAGGCAAAGCTGTTGCAACCAGTGGCGCTTTTCTGACTTGTAATGATGAATTACATGACTATTTAGTAAACTTTTCTCGGCACTATATTTACTCAACGGCAATGTCACCAGCTATGGCTTGGGCAAGTCGAAAGAGTATTGAGTTGATTCAAAAAGAGCAGTGGCGACGAGATAAAATCACAGAACTAAGTGCACTTTTTAGTGATTTACTTGCACCACAAGTAGAGTTAGTTACTACACAATCTTCAATTCATGCCATAATCATTGGCGATGAAGAAAAAACAATTAGGGTGAGCGAACAGCTCAAAAAACAAGGTGTTTGGTTGACTCCAATACGACCGCCAACCGTCGCGGCGAATACCTCAAGGTTACGCGTAACCATATGCTCAAACCATAACACCAAAGATATCAAGTATTTAGCAGAATGCATAAATAAGGCTATAGCTTAATGGTTCAAACAGAACAAGAAAATGAAAACCGGGTAAATATCGCCAAAAGTTTCGGCTCGGCAAGTAAATCGTATGATGTATCGGCAAGGTTACAACGTTTTTCAGGTAAACATTTAATGCCGTGGTTACCAAACCGTAATGATTTAACCGTATTAGACCTTGGCTCGGGTACTGGCTTTTTTACTGATTTATTAGCCAGCTCTTATCAACAAGTTATTGGCTTAGATATATCAAAACAAATGCTGCACTTTGCAAAAGAGAGCCGTAATAAAAGTATTTTATGGCTTGAAGCTGACGCACATAAAATCCCGTTGCAAGATAACAGTATTGATTTCATTTATTCTAATTTAGTGATTCAGTGGTTTGATCCACTTGATGAAGCGATTGCTGAAATGATGCGTGTTTTAAAACCAGGTGGCTTGCTGATTTTTACCACCTTAGTAGACGGCACTTTACATGAGCTAAAGTCGTCATGGAATCAAGTGGATGATGATCAACACGTTATCGATTTTAAAACTGTTACTGAGTTAAATAGCTTATTTAATAATGAACTGGGCAAATTGGTCGAGCAAAAGTGCCAAGATATTGTTTTGGAATATCAAAATGTCATTCATTTAGCGCGAGAATTAAAAGGTCTGGGCGCAAATCATCTTGCACAGAAAAAAAATAGAGGGCTGTCGGGTAAAGATAAATGGTTTCAAATGACAGAGCACTATAAAGACTTTCTTGAACCTAATGGTATTTATCCTGCCACTTATCGATTATTTTCAGGCCTAGTGGTTAAGTTAAATAATTAATTGCTGTAGCTAAAACTTTAACCATTCTCACGAGCTTCCAGCTCTAGTAAAAAATAGTAAAAATATTTTATGAAACAATTCTTCATTACTGCAACGGATACTGATGCAGGAAAAACTTTCGTTAGCTGTGCAATAACGCATGCATTAACCCATGAATCTGAAAACACTTCAACACGCGTTGCCACATACAAGCCAGTCTCTGCAGGTTGTGATCGACAAGAGGGTATATTAATTAATGAAGATGCAAAATTGCTGTGTCAGTTTGCCAACTGTCAGCAAACAATTGCTCAAATTAATCCTATCGCTTTTGAAGAGCCAATAGCCCCACACATTGCTGCAAGAAAAGTCGGTCAAGCTATTACGATTGAAACTATTCAACAGTATTACCAAAAAGTTAAAGCCATTGAAGCTGATGTTACTTTAGTAGAAGGTGCTGGTGGTTGGCGCTTACCGCTTGGCGATGATGATTCAGGGAAGTATCAATTCCTATCTGACTTCGCTATCAAAGAAGAGTTAAAGGTTATTTTAGTGGTAAATATGAAATTGGGTTGTTTAAATCATGCTTTATTAACCTATGAAATGATCAAAGCAGATGGACTAGAGTGTATTGCATGGGTTGCAAATTGTGCTAGCGCTGAGCCAATGAATAACTTAGATGAGAATATTGCAGAGTTGTCGAAACTATTACCTATACCTAAGTTAGCTCAGTTCGAATTCATTGCAGAGTGTAACTCATTAAATAATAAATTATCTCAAACTGATAAAATTAAGCTAGCGGCTAAGCAGGTGGATTTATCGGTTTTAAACTGATGAATAAATAATGGCGATAGTATTATATTGTTAACTTAACTCTTAACCTGAGTTGATGTTAATAACATTTGTCTACTGAAAAAGCAGTTCTTACGAACTGCTTTTTTTGTTCTCGTTACCTTGTAGCCAGACACTTCATATTGCTTAGCTACTCTTTTTATCTACTTTACTTAGCTAGTTTATTTGGCTAACTCTGCTAGACAAGCACTGGCAATAAATCCAGATCGTGTTTTATAGTCAGAAGACTTATTTACCTTATCGTCAATTTGCGTAATCAACAGCTCCGGTAAAGTGACATTTATTTTATGACTCTTACCGAGGTAGGGCGTTATATCGATTGCAATAATCGCCCAAAATGCTTGTGCATATGTATGAGGATTTTCCAACATATAACTTTTCCTATGGTTTTCTAAACTTAAGCCACTAGGAATTTTTTCACCATATTCTGCCAGTATTTCTAAATGCGATTTGATCGCTTTAGTTACCTCATCTATGCCTGAATCGATCGTTTCAGCGACAATAGAACATCCCGGTAAATCAGGAACGTTTACTTGATAATTACTTGTTTTCTCAATTGATGTGAACACCACACTGTACTTCATTTTATTACCTTAACTGAGCCAAAACTGCCTTTTAATAATGGTAACCCTGGTAACTCATAAACGCAAGTCACTGATAACTCCGGCAACCCTGTAACACACGGCATCGTAACTCTGGTAACTCTTAGTTCTGGTGTTCATGGTAACTCCACTAACTCTTAAATCACTCTGTATGTGACTATTTACTATTTTTGAGCGCTTTTATTAACGTGAAACTAGTTTCAAATCTTCAAAATAAATTGATATAAATTAGTTAAGTATTTTCGAAATTTTAAATAAGTCAGATTTAAACTATTTAGATGTGGCTAGAGTTACCTTTGCTGTGGATTAACAAAGATATGATCTCTATAATAAATGTAAAAGATCATTAAAATTACGTAAGACTCACACTACAATTTAACTGAATTCAGACCTGATGCTGGTCAACACTTTTCGCTTGTTATTATTGATATGTGGCAGATCAGGCAGACAAATAGGGACACGCATGAAAGAACTTCTTAACGGTAATCCAGAGCTTTTAATTACAGTTGTTGGCATTGGGGGGTGTGGCTGTAACACAGTCAATATGTTGCAGGAAAATAACTTATCAGAGCAGGTAAACTTGGTTGCCGTTAACACTGATTTAGCGGCGTTAAATAGTATCAATGTTAAAAATAAGATACTTATTGGTGAGAACCTTACCAATGGCTATGGCGCCGGAGCGGATCCAAGTATAGGTTTTCAAGCAGCACAAGAAAGTGAAGCGCTGTTGCGCAGTGCCATGACCGACAGCGATATTGTTATTATTACCGCTGGTTTTGGTGGTGGCACAGGTACCGGCGCCAGCCCATTAGTCGCTCAAATTGCACGTGAGCTTAATATTAACTGTCTAGCTATTGTTACCTTACCCTTTGAGTCTGAAGGAAAGGTGCGTATGGATTATGCGCTTCAAGGCATTGAAGATATTAAAGAGCCAATCCATGCTTATATCACTTTGTCTAATGATCTTTTGCTTAAAGGCTTAGGAGAAAGCGTTGGTTTGTTCTCAGCCTTTAATCAGAGTAATGAAGTATTAAAAAACTTACTGATTGCTTTGGTACAGATGCTCAATGAAACGGGCTATGTCAATGTGGATAAAAATGATTTCTCAACTATTTTATCTTACGAAGGTGAATCAATATTAGGCGTGGGTAAGGCTGACTCAGAAGAGCAAGCCTTTGAAGCGCTTGATCAAGCGCTCAATAACCCGCTTGTGTCTATTGCAAATATCGATACCGCAAAGGGCATCATCTTTCAGTTATTTTGCAAGTCTGAGCCCAAACTATCTACTTACAACGGTTTAATTGACCACATTCGTACCAAAGTCACTAATAGCGCTGTATTGATTGTTCCGGGAGTGAGTTTAGCGCCTGATTTAGCTTCTGAAATTGAAATCCTGATCATTGGCTCAGGTATTAGCGATTGTAAAATGACTGAAAAGCCTGAAGTTGTTGAGCATAAAACTGAAGAAATTGAAAATGGAACAACTCAAAGTACTGAGCCAGAATATATAGACGAAGAGCTCAGCTTTATAACGCAAGGGGAAGGCTATACCGATATTCCAGCAATAACGCGCAAATTAATGGCAAACAAACTATAAACAACAAACATAGCTTTACATGATAATCATTCTCATTTAAGGTTTGTTGTTCCATATGAGCCGTAGGAAAGTTAGTTAAGAAATTACTAACTTCGAGCATGAAAGAAAAGAATTTACTCAGCGCTGAGCGTTTAATTGATTTACTTGAATCTAAACGCTTTGGCGTTGAATACCAACCCATTGTCAGTTGTAAAAGTCAGCAAATTTATGCTTATGAATCTTTAGCAAGGTTTTATACCAGTGATAATCAATCAATTCGTCCTGATCTTGTCTATGAATCTCTACATAAAAGCCCATTAAGTTTATTTCAAGTTGAATATCAACAAAAGAAATTGCAACTGAGTTATGCTGTTAATGGCTTTGATATTTTTGTTAATTTAGATCAAGACTCATATTTTTCCAGTGGCATTGTCGATCAAAGCAATCCTTTCCTTAAACTATTCAAAGAATATAAAAAATCTAACGTTATTGTAGAGTTGATAGAGAACTCAGAGATTAATGATGCCATTATGAGTTTGGCGATGATTGACAACTTGTCAAAAAATAACATTTACACTGCCATCGATGATGTGTGCAATCCACAATCGATGATTTCAACATCCGTTATTCAACTGGTTAATTTTATCAAGTTAGATAAGTTCGTAATGAAAAATCGCAATAACCGGAATTTCATGTTGTTAGTAAAATCAATTATTGATTACGCGCACAGTACGAACAAACAGGTGATATTAGAAGGTGTTGAAACTGCTGAAGACTTGCTACTTGCTAAACAACTTAACTGCGATTTTGTTCAGGGCTTTTATTATAAATCGCAATTTAAACATGTAAGCTAGTAAGTTAATGACTTATTGAGGGATTAAATTTCGATACAACATTTTAACGCTCTTGTTTACCTAATATTTATTACTTTTCATTTAACCGCTATAGAGAATTGCATGGCCAAGCCCAATAAAAAAGGCCCAACTAAAACTGTGAATGTTTATTGTAAGCAGTGTAACTTTTTACTCTTTAAATACCGTAAAGGAGGCAAGGGGGCTTTACTCAAATGCTTTAAAGAGCGAATTAATCAAGACTTCACTTTAATGCCTGGTATTTGTCCGCAGTGCGATTTACCGTTTGCTCGAGATTGCCTTATTAGAGGAACACCTGCTTTTAAAATGATCGGTGGCAAGGTTTGGTCTAAATAACCTCAGCTCGGGATAATACATAGCTCCATAGCAGCTATTTTTCCTTACTTCTGCGTTAAATTCATAAACAATAGAATAACTACTGTCTCTTATACACATCTCCGAGCCCACGA
>OLII01000031.1_pt1 | contig 43617 bp, 26 predicted proteins | sample 1609481 | NCBI WGS metagenome assembly OLII01 (sample SAMN05416859, study PRJEB24817) | seawater metagenome | isolation source: Sea water | place: Canada:Atlantic | collected 2013-11 | reverse complement strand
ATCAGTTCATGGAGGCAGCGCTGGCTGGCGAACTGCGCAGGCGCCGGGTTCCATTGCTGGAGGTTGGCCTGTTGCTCGCGGGCATCGAGCAACGGCAGTTCGCCGACGCGCTGTTGCGGGTCAGCGACAATCGCCTGCAGCAGGTTCTGCCAGTGCCGGGCCAGACGCTCGATGGTTGCGGCGTCGAACAGATCGGTGGCATACGTGAAGCTTGCCGAGAAGCCAGTCGGCGATTCGGCGGTGTTGAGCGTCAGGTCGAACTGCGCGCTGTGGGTGTCCCACTGCAGGTTTTCGACCTGCAGCGCATCCGAGTGGTCTGATGCCTGCCGCGTTTCATTGACCAGCCCGCGATGGTTGTACATGGCCTGGAACAGCGGTGTGACGCTCATGCTGCGGGTGGGTTGCAGCGCTTCGACCAGGTAGCCGAAAGGCAACTCCTGATACTGCTGTGCTTCGAGCGACGTCTGCTTCACCTGCTGCAACAGTGCCTCAAAGCTCGATGCGGTGCTGAAGTCGGCCTTGTAGACTTGGGTGTTGACGAAGAAGCCGATCAGACCCTCGGTCTCGACCCGGTTGCGGTTGGCCACTGGCACGCCGACACGGATGTCCGCCTGACGACTGTAGCGGTGCAGAAGGGTCTGGAATGAGGCCAGCAACAGCATGAAAGGGGTCACGTTGTGCGATTGGGCCAGGTGTTTGAGACGCTGGGCGACGGTGTGATCGAGGTCGACATCCAGGCGCGCTCCGCGGTGGCTTTGCTCGGAGGGGCGCGGGCGGTCCAGTGGCAACTCCAGCACCGACTGCTCGCCACCGAGCTTTTCAGTCCAGTACTGCAACTGCCGCTCACGTTCGCCGGCTTCCATCCAGCGTCGCTGCCAGATGGCGTAGTCGGCGTACTGGATCGGCAGCTCGGGCAACGTCACCTCGCGCCCCTGGCTGTAGCCGGCATACAACTGCACCAGGTCGCTGACCATGATCTCCAGCGAGGCGGCGTCCGACACGATGTGGTGCTGAACCAGCACCAGCACATGCTCGTCCGGCGCCGAGGATGCTAACGCGATGCGCAACAGAGGGCCGTGCTCCAGGTCGAACGGGGCCTGTGTCTGCGCCTGGACAAAGGCCAGAACCGCCGCCTCTGTCTGGGTGTCCAGCACATGACGCGCAATTTCCAGCGTCAGGTGCGGGGCAATGCGCTGCACCGGGCCGTCGTGGGTCTGGGTGAAGGTGGTGCGCAGGGCCTGGTGGCGTGCCACCAGGGCGTTGAAACTGCGCTCCAGCGCGTTCGCGTTCAACGGGCCCTTCATGCGCAGCGCAATGCAGATGTGGTAGGCCGCACTCTGCGGCTCCAGCTGCCAGAGGAACCACTGACGCTCCTGTGCGAAGGACAGCGGAACCGTCTCGACCTCCGACTGCACCTGCGGGATCGGCAGGTTGGCCGGCGACACGCCTTCGCCGAGCATTTTTTCGAGAAACACTTTGCGCTTGTCCAGCGGGAGGGTGATGAATCGCTTGGCGATCCGTGCAGCCATGTCCTTGTCCATCACACTTCCTCCAATTCGTCGAACAGTGCTTCGAGTTTGCTGAGTTTCGTGGTGTCGACCTGGGCACCGAGTTGCGCCACCTGTGCAGTGAAATCACCCAGGACAGGGAATTGGAACAGCTCGTGCGGGCTCACCTGTATCCCCACATCCAGTTGCATGCGTGACATCACGCGAATCACCATCAAGGAATGTCCACCCAGTTCGAAGAAGTTGTCGTGCAGGCCGATGCGCTCGCAGCCGAGCACGTGCTGCCAGATGGCAGCAATGCGCTGCTCCAGCTCGCTTTGCGGGGCTACATATTCACGTTGCAGCTGGCTGGCATCGGGCTTGGGCAGCGCCTTGCGCTCCAGCTTGCCGTTCGGGCTCAGCGGCATCTGCTTCAGCCACACCCATTGCGCCGGGATCATGTAGTCCGGCAGATGTGCATTCAGTGCGTGCCTGAGGTGCTCGCGCAGGTCGTCCTGCCCAGCACCAGCGCTTGGCACCACATATCCCACCAGTTGCTGGCCGGTGGCACCCTCGATCGCCAGCACCACCGCTTCGCGCACGGCGTCGAGCGCCATCAGGCGTGCCTCGATTTCACCCAGCTCGATGCGCAGGCCGCGGATCTTCACCTGATGATCGATACGCCCGCGGTATTCGATCACGCCGTCGGCGCGGTAGCAGGCAAGGTCGCCGGTGCGGTACAGGCGCTTGCCTTCGCCGAACGGGCTGGTGACAAAGCGCTCGGCAGTCAGTGCGGCGCGGCGGTGGTAACCCCGCGCCAGGCCTTCGCCGGCCAGGTAGAGCTCACCGGTGACGCCCGCCGGCAACAGCCCCAGGTCGTCGCCGAGGATGTAGGTCTGCAGGTTGGCAATCGGCTGGCCGATCGGTACGCCATCCTTGCCTTCCTCGCGGCAGGTCCAGTGAGTCACGTCGATGGCGGCTTCGGTAGGGCCATACAGGTTGTACAGGCCGGCGTTCGGCAACTTGGCGAACACCTGCTGCTGCGCGTCCACCGGCAGGGCCTCGCCGCTGCAGACGATGCGGGTGAGGCTGGTGCAGCGCGGCACACCGGCATCCAGCAGGAAGGCCTGCAGCATCGACGGTACGAAGTGCAGGGTGCTGACCTGGTGCTGGTTGATCAGCGCTACCAGCCTGGCCGGGTCGCGATGGTCGCCAGGAGCAGCGACCACAAGGCGCGCACCGGTCATCAGCGGCCAGAAGAACTCCCACACCGACACGTCGAAGCTGAACGGGGTCTTCTGCAGTACCGTGTCGCTGGCGTCCAGGGCGTAGGCCTGCTGCATCCAGCACAGGCGGTTGGTGAGTGCGCTGTGGCGGTTGCCGGCGCCCTTGGGATTGCCGGTAGAGCCAGAGGTGTAGATGACGTAGGCCAGGTTCTCCGGGTGCAGGGCAATGTCCGGGTTGCTCTGGGCGTGCTCGCTCAGGTCCAGTGTGTCCAGGGCCAGCAGCGGTAGGCCTTCGGGCACCGGCAGCTGTGCCAGCAGGGGCTGCTGGGTCAGCAGCAGGGCGATGCCGCTGTCGTCGAACAGGTAACCCAGGCGCTCGCGCGGGTATTCCGGGTCCAGCGGCACGTAGGCGCCACCGGCCTTGAGGGTCGCCAGCAGGGCGACGACCATCTCGATGCTGCGTTCCATGGCGATGCCGACCAGCACGTCGGGGCCGACACCGCGTGCAATCAGCGCATGGGCGAGCTGGTTGGCACGGCTGTTGAGTTCGGCATAGCTCAGGTGCTGTTCGCCGAACACCAGGGCCGGCGCGTTCGGTGTCTGTTCGACCTGCGCCTCGATCAATTGATGAACCGGTTGCTCGAGTGGGTAGTGGGTCGATGTCAGGTTCCAGTCGAGCAGTACGGTGTGCTGTTCCTGCGGTGCAAGCATCACCAGGTCGCCGATGGCCTGGTCTGACGAGTCGAGCATCGCCCTCAGCAGCCTGAGCAGCGAGTGAGCGAGCTTCTCGACCGTGGCGGTATCGAAATGCGCCTGGTCGTAACTTGCCTGCAAGGTCAGCATCGCGCCGAAGCCGACCATCAAGGTCAAGGGATAGTTGGTCTGCTCATGGGTACGGATGCTGCCAAAGTGCAGTGTTGTGCTTGGCGTCTGTTCCAGGGCTTGCGAAATCGGATAGTTCTCGAACACCAGAAGGGTGTCGAACAGGCTTTCGGCGTTCTTGCCGGCCAAGCGTTGAATCTCGAACAACGGGGTGTGTTCATGTTCTCGCAAGCTCAGGTTCTGCGCCTGCACCTGCTGCAGCCATTGGCCGACGCTGAGCTCGGGCAGCGGCGTGGCGACCACTGGCAAGGTGTTGATGAACAGCCCCAGCTGCTGTTCCACCCCGCTGAGCTCCGCCGGGCGACCGGAGACGGTGGCACCGAAGCAGACCGTCGCCTGCGCGCAGTAACGCTGCAGCACGATCAGCCAGGCTGCCTGAACCAGTGTGTTGGGGGTCACCTTCTGCTGGCGGGCAAAGGTCTCGAGCCGGGCAGTGTCGGCCTGTTCGAGCGCGGCTTCGAGGTGTGCGTGGCCGGACCCCGGTGAGCGTTGCGCAGTGATGGCCGCTGCAAGCCGAGTGGGCGCATCGAGGGTCTGTACCTGGGCTTTCCAGAACGTCTCGCTCAGTGCCGGGTCCTGCTGTTGCAGCCAGGCGATGTAATCGCTGTAGCGACCGCTGGACTGGGGCACGCGCTGGCCATGGTAGCGCTGCATCACCTCACCCATCATCTGCGAGTTGCTCCAGCCATCCATCAGGATGTGATGGTGGGTGTAGATGAGGTGATGGCTGTCCTCGCCGGTGCGGACCATGAACAGGCGCAGCAATGGCGGTTGCTGCAGGTCGAACGGCTGCATCAGCTCTTCGCCAGCCAGGGTGTCCAGCGCTGCGCTGCAACCCTGGCGCTCGCGCCAGTCCAGTACGCTGAACGGCAGTTCGACTCGCTTGTGCACCACTTGCAGCGGCTCGTCGAGCTGGCCCTGCCAGAGGAATCCGCTGCGCAGGATGTCATGGGCATCCAGGGTGGCCTGCCAGGCGGCCCGGAAGCGTTCTGCATCCAGGCCGCGTACGTCCAGGCGCATCTGATTGATGTAGTTGCCTGCTTGTTGCTGGTAAAGGGTGTGAAACAGCATGCCCTGTTGCATCGGGGCCAGCGGGTACAGCGTTTCAACCTGCTGGGCCGAAAGGGGCAGTGCATCGAGCTGCGCCTGGCTCAAACGGGCCAGAGGCACGTCCGACGGCGTCAGGCCGTGGTTGTCGGCCTGCAGGCAGTGCTCGATCAGGCGGCTCAGCGAATGCAGGTAATCTTCGGCTAGCCCTTCAATGGTCGATGCATCGTACATTGCGCTGTTGTAGCCCCAGGTCAGGCTCAGTTCACCGGCAAACACCTGGCAGTTGAGGGTCAGCCAGTTGCTCTGCGGGGCGTCCAGGCTCTGCCCGATACCTGCGCTTTCTGCAGCGGGGGCAAACAGCGCACCCTCGTCACTGTCGAAGGTGCCATCGAGCTGGCCCAGGTAATTGAACGTCAGGCGTGGCACAGGCAGCTGCTGCATGGTCTGTTGCGTCTGTGCATCGCCCAGGTAGCGCAAGGCGCCGAAGCCGATGCCCTTGTTGGGGATGGCGCGCAGTTGCTCCTTGATCTGCTTGATCGTGCCACCCAGCGTACTGGCCGGGGTCAGGCGTACCGGGAACAGGCTGGTGAACCAGCCGACGGTACGGGTCAGGTCCATGTCTTCGAACAGCTCCTCGCGGCCATGCCCTTCGAGTTGCAGCAGCAGGTCGTCGTGACCGCTCCAGCGCGTGATGACCTGCGCCAGCGCGCTGAGCAGCAGGTCGTTGACCTGGGTGCGATACGCCGCCGGTGCCTGTTGCAGCAACTGGCGGGTGCGTTGCTTGTCCAGCACGACCTGCACACTGTTGCTGTTGCGGTTGATCAGGCGATCGGCTGCACGGTCGCAGGGCAGGTCATTGCTCGCTCCGTGCAACTGCTGCCAGTAGGCGAGTTCCTGGTTCTGCCCGGTGTGCCTGGCGAACGCCTGCAACTGTTCGGCCCAGGCACGCAGCGAGCGGGTCCTGGCGGGCAGTTCGACAGCGTGCCCGGCCACTGCACGGCGGTATGCTGCCTGCAGGTCTTCGAAGAGAATGCGCCACGACACCCCATCGACCGCCAGGTGGTGAATCACCAGCAACAGGCGCTGGCTGCCATCGGCGAGCTCGGCAAGCAGCGCACGGACCAGGCCGCCTTCCAGGTCCAGGCTACGCTGCGCCGATTCGGCCAGTGCTTGTAGCGCATGCGCATCACTGACTGTGTGTTGCCACAGCAGCGGTGTGTGTGCCCAGGCTTCGCGCTGGGCCGCTTGCGAACGGTACTCGCCGGTCCAGCCGCTGGCGGTTTCGGTGAACTGCAGGCGCAAGGCGTCGTGGTGCAGCACCAGGCTTTGCAGGGCCTGATGCAGCGCCGCCGCATCAAGCCTGGCGTTGGCCTTGAGCAGTACGGCCTGGTTCCAGTGATGCCGCTCGGGCATCGGCAGTTCGAAGAACATCTGCTGGATCGGCAGCAATGCCGTTTCGCCCTGCAAGGGCGATTGGTCGACAACCGAGCGTGCATCGCTGGTCTGGGCAACCGTGGCCAGGCGCTGGATGGTCTGGTGTTCGAACAGCGCCTTGGGAGTGAAGCGGATACCGGCCTGACGGGCGCGACTGACGACCTGGATCGAGATGATCGAGTCGCCGCCCAGTTCGAAGAAGTTGTCGGTAACGCCCACGCGATCAAGCTTGAGTACCGCCTGCCAGATAGCGGCCAGTTGCTGTTCCAGTGGGTTGGAGGCAGCGACATGCTCGCTGCGCGTGGCTGCGTCGCCGATGCCGGGCAGAGCCTTGCGATCGAGCTTGCCGTTCGGGCTCAGCGGCAGTTGTTCCAGCAGTATCAGGTGGGTTGGCACCATGTAGTCGGGCAGACCGGTCAGCAACTGCTGGCGAACAGCATCGCGCCATTGCGCCTGCTGCGCACTGCTGGCCGACGCCAGGGTGGCGTCACTGGCCACCAGGTAGGCGGCCAGTTGCAGGCCGCTGCCTGCTTCAACGGCCAGCACGCTGGCCTCGCGAACGCAGTTCAGTTCGAGCAGGTGCGCTTCGATTTCACCGAGTTCGATACGCAGGCCGCGGATCTTCACCTGGTGGTCGACTCGCCCCATGTAGTCGATCACGCCGTCGGCGCGTTGGCGTGCCAGGTCACCGGTACGGTACAGGCGCTGGCCGGCGCCGAACGGGCTGGCGACGAAGCGCTCGGCGGTCAGCGCGGCACGGCGGTGGTAACCGCGCGCCAGGCCTGCACCGGTCAGGTACAACTCGCCGGTGGCACCTGCCGGCAACGGCAGCAGGTCGGCACTGAGCACGTACGCGCCCAGGTTGGCGATCGGCTGGCCGATCGGCACGCTGTTGCGACCTTCGTCGCGGCAGGTCCAGTGGGTCACGTCGATGGCGGCTTCGGTGGGGCCATACAGGTTGTACAGGCCGGCGTTCGGCAACTTGGCGAACACCTGCTGCTGCGCGTCCACCGGCAGGGCCTCGCCGCTGCAGACGATGCGGGTGAGGCTGGTGCAGCGCGGCACACCGGCATCCAGCAGGAAGGCCTGCAGCATCGACGGTACGAAGTGCAGGGTGCTGACCTGGTGCTGGTTGATCAGCGCTACCAGCCTGGCCGGGTCGCGATGGTCGCCAGGAGCAGCGACCACAAGGCGCGCACCGGTCATCAGCGGCCAGAAGAACTCCCACACCGACACGTCGAAGCTGAACGGGGTCTTCTGCAGTACCGTGTCGCTGGCGTCCAGGGCGTAGGCCTGCTGCATCCAGCACAGGCGGTTGGTGAGTGCGCTGTGGCGGTTGCCGGCGCCCTTGGGATTGCCGGTAGAGCCAGAGGTGTAGATGACGTAGGCCAGGTTCTCCGGGTGCAGGGCAATGTCCGGGTTGCTCTGGGCGTGCTCGCTCAGGTCCAGTGTGTCCAGGGCCAGCAGCGGTAGGCCTTCGGGCACCGGCAGCTGTGCCAGCAGGGGCTGCTGGGTCAGCAGCAGGGCGATGCCGCTGTCGTCGAACAGGTAACCCAGGCGCTCGCGCGGGTATTCCGGGTCCAGCGGCACGTAGGCGCCACCGGCCTTGAGGGTCGCCAGCAGGGCGACGACCATCTCGATGCTGCGTTCCATGGCGATGCCGACCAGCACGTCGGGGCCGACACCGCGTGCAATCAGCGCATGGGCGAGCTGGTTGGCACGGCTGTTGAGTTCGGCATAGCTCAGGTGCTGCCCGCCGAACACCAGGGCCGGGGAGCCGGGGGTCCGCTCGACCTGGTCTTCGATCAGCTGGTGCACGCAGCGTTCGAGCGGGTATTCGGTGCTGGTGGCGTTCCAAGCCTGGACGACCTGCTGGCGTTCGATCGGCGCGAGCATCTCCAGCTCGCCCAGGTGCTGGCGGGGGTTGTCGCGCATGCGTTCGAGCAGGTTGAGCAGGTGCTCGCCGATGGCCTGCACGCCCGCGTCGCTGAAATGCTGTCGCGAATAGCTGGCATGCAGCAGCAGCGAGTCGCCAGCACTGATGGCCAGGGTCAGCGGGTAGTTGGTCTGTTCGTGATAGTCGACTGCACCGAATGTCAGCCCGGCGGGCGCCTCCTGTTCCAGGGCTTCGGCCACCGGGTAGTTCTCGAACACCAGGATGTTGTCGAACAGTGCCTCGCCCTGTTGACCGGACCAGCGCTGGATATCGCTCAGCGCGGTGTGTTCGTGCTCACGCAGGCCAAGGTTGATTTCCTGCACCTGCTGCAGCCAGCTGGCCACGCTGACGTCGGGGCGCGGGCTGGCGATGACCGGCAGGGTGTTGATGAACAGGCCGATCTGCTGTTCCACGCCCGCGATATCAGCCGGGCGCCCGGCCACGGTGGCCCCGAAACATACGCAGCGCTGGCCGCTGTACTGTTGCAGCACTACCAGCCAAGCGGCTTGCACGAGGGTGTTGAGGGTGACTTTCTGCTGGCGTGCGAAGTCGTTGAGGCGTTGAGTGCGTGGCGCATCCAGGCTCAGGTAGCAGGCGCCATGGCCCTGCGCCGGCGTGCTGTTGACGACCGAATGCGCGAGCCGGGTGGGCTCCTCCAGGTCGGCCAGTTGAGTGTGCCAGTAGGCCTGGTCAAGTACGGCGTCCTGACGGCCGAGCCAGTCGATGTAGTCGCGGTAGCGGCCTGGCGGGGTAGCGAGGGCCTGGCCGCTGTAGCGTTGCAACACTTCGCCGAGCAACTGCGAGGTGCTCCAGCCATCCATCAGGATGTGGTGGCTGGTATGGATCAGGTGATAGTGCCCAGGTGCGGTGCACACCAGCACAAGCCTGAACAGCGCAGCCTTGTCCAGCGCCAGGTCCTGTTGCAGTTGCTCGGCGGCCAGTGCGTCGAGCGCGCCCGGCAGGTCAGCGCGTTGCTGCCAGTCGAGCAGGCTGAACGGCACGCGCATCTGCCTGTACACCGCCTGCAGTGGCTGCGCCATTTCGCCTTGCCAGAGGAACACCGTGCGCAGGCTGTCGTGTCGGTCGACGGCGGCCTGCCAGGCTTCGGCGAATGCCTGGGGGTCCAGGCCGCTGATGTCCAGGCGCATCTGGTTGATGTAGCTGCGACCGTCCAGGTCGTGGGCTTCCTGCTCGTAGAGGGTATGGAACAGCATGCCTTGCTGCAGCGGCGACAGCGGATAGAGGTCGTCAATCAATGCCAGGTCGATCGGCAGGGCATCCAGTTGCGCCTGGTCGAGCCCGGCCAGCGGGAAGTCCGACGGGGTAGCGCCCTGATTCAGGCTGTCACAGCAGTGGTCGATCAGTGCACCGAGCTCTGCGACATAGTCCTCTGCCAGACGCTCTATCACCTGCGGGGCGAAGCGGTTCTGGTCATAGGTCCAGCTCAGGCTCAACTCGCCGGCGTACACCTGGCCATTGATGCTCAGCCAGTTGCTCAGCGGGGCATCGGCGTGTTTCTCGGCACCGGCCGCTTCGCTGGCCGGTATCAGCAGCGGTTGCTGGGTGTCATCGAAGCTGGTGTCGAACTGGCCGAGGTAGTTGAAGGTGATACGTGCATCTGGCAGCGCCTGCAACACCTCGCGCACGGCTTGCTCGCCCAGGTAGCGCAGGGCACCGAAACCGATGCCTTTGTCGGGTATGCCACGCAGTTGCTCCTTGACCTGCTTGATGGTGGCCTGCAGGTCATGTCCCGCCGACAGCCGGAGCGGGAAGGCACTGGTGAACCACCCCACGGTACGGGTGAGGTCCAGCCCTTCACTCAGCTCTTCGCGGCCATGCCCTTCGAGCTGGATGAGGTTGTCGGCCTGTCCGGTCCAGCGTGCGAGTACTCGGGCCAGCGCGCTGAGCAGCAGGTCGTTGACCTGGGTGCGGTAGGCCGCAGGAGCCTGTTGCAGCAGGCGACGCGTGCGTTCGCTGTCCAGGTGCGAATCGAGCAGCGCGACCTGTGCCGGTGCGCCCATGGCGCTCCGGGCATCGGGCAGGTCGGCTGCGATGGCCTGGTGCTGGTCCAGCCAGTAGTCCAGCTCGCCGATGGCCTGGCCCCTGGCATGCTCGCGCAGCGCCTGGGCGAAGGCCTGCAGCGAACTGGTACGGGCCGGCAATTGGGGGGGCTGGCCAGCCAGGCACTGCTGGTAGGCGCTTTGCAGGTCATCAAACAGGATGCGCCAGGAAACCCCGTCGATCACTAGGTGGTGGGCTACCAGTAACAGGCGTTGACGCCCATCGGCCAGGCTCACCAGCAGCGCGCGCAGCAACGGGCCGTGTTCGAGGTCCAGGCTGCGCTGGGCGCGTTCGCACAACTGCTCCAGTTCGCGATCATCGCACGCCACCGCTTGCAGCAGGGCGTTGTGGGCGTCGGCAGGCGCGCGGTAGACGCTGTTCCAGCCCTGTGCCTGCTGGGTGAAACTCAGGCGCAATGCGTCGTGGTGGTTGATCAGGGTGTTCACTGCCTGTTCCAGCACAGCGGCATCGAGTGGCTGCCCGGCCGGCTTGAGCAGGACCGACTGGTTCCAGTGATGACGTGATGGCACCGGCGTATCGAAGAATGCCTGCTGAATCGGCAGCAGCGCGACCGTGCCGCTGGCCGGCCCCTGGTCGATGTGTGCAACCGGGTCGTCGAACTGTGCGACCTGGGCCAGCCCCTGCACGGTCTGGTGCTGGAACAGCTGTTTGGGAGTAAAGCGAATGCCAGCCTGACGGGCGCGGCTGACCACCTGGATGGAGACGATCGAGTCGCCACCCAGTTCGAAGAAGTTGTCGTTCAAGCCGATGTTCGGCTGCTTGAGCACTTCCTGCCAGAGCATCGCGATCTGGCGTTCCATGGCGCTTTGCGGGGCCGCGTAGCGGTAGCCGGTGGGCGCAGTGTCGGGCATAGGCAAGGCCTTGCGGTCGAGCTTGCCGTTGCGTGTCAGGGGCAGGCCGTCGAGCAGCAGCAAGTGGGCCGGTACCATGTAGGCCGGCAGTTGCTGTTTGAGCCCGGCAATCAGGGCCTGGCGCAACTGGTCCTGCGCCTGAGCATCGGGCAACGGCCGGGTGGCCACCACATAGGCCACCAGGCGCTGGCTGCCCAGGTAGTCCGGGGCCAGTACGACGGCTTCGGCAACCTGGGGCTGTTGCAGCAGGCGTGCCTCGATCTCGCCCAGTTCGATGCGCAGGCCGTGCAGCTTGATCTGGTGGTCGATGCGGCCGACATAGTCGATCACGCCGTCGTCGCGATAGCGGGTCAGGTCGCCACTGCGGTACAGGCGCTCGCCGTGTCCGGCGAAGGGGTCTGGCACGAAGCGTTCGGCGGTCAGCCCGGGCCGGGCGTGGTAGCCGCGGGCCAGGGCCACGCCACCGATCAGCAGCTCGCCACTGACGCCGATGGCGCAGGGGTTCAGCTCGTGGTCGAGCACGTGGGTGCGCAGGTTGCTGATTGGCTGGCCGATGGGCACGATGGCGCCGTCGGGCGTGGCCGGCACGCTGTAGCAGCACGTGTCGATGGTGGCTTCGCTGGGCCCGTAGAGGTTGTAGATACGTGCGTCGCTGACGCTGCGCAGTTGCTGCACCAACGCCGGGCTCAGCGCTTCGCCGCCCAGCAGGATTGCCCGCAGGCTGGCCAGTGATGTGCGCTCGGCCTGGCCCATCAGGGCTTGCAGCAGCGAGGGCGCGGCTTGCAGCACGGTGATGCGCTGGGCCTGCACTTCGGGCCACAGCAGCGACATGTCGTCGTTCAGTTCAGGGCCAGCCAGCACCAGTTGCGCGCCGTTGAGCAACGGCAGCCAGAACTCCCAGACCGAGGCATCGAAGCTGAACGCGGTTTTTTGCAGCACCCGGTCCTGGGCCTGCAATTGCAGGGTCTGCTGCATCCACAGCATGTGGTTGGTGAGTGCGCCATGACGAACCTGCACACCCTTGGGGCGACCGGTGGAGCCGGAGGTGTAGATGATGTAGGCCAGGTTGTCCGCGTCGACCACTGGCGTCGGGTTGCTGTCGGCATACCCCTGCAGTTCGTTGTCGGCCTGCTCCAGCAGCATGACCGGCAGGGCCTCGGGCAGCAGCAGGCCAGGGTGCACCGATGCCTGGGTCAACAGCAGTGCAATGTCGCTGTGCTCGATCATGTAGGCCAGGCGATCCTGCGGGTAGCCGGTGTCCAGCGGCACATAGGCGCCCCCGGCCTTGAGCACGCCCAGCAGCCCGATCACCATCTCCAGGCTGCGCTCGCACGCAATGCCCACGCCGACCTCTGCACCTACGCCCAGTTCCAGGAGCTTGTGCGCCAGGCGGTTGGCGCGCTGGTTGAGTTGACGATAGGTGAGAGCGGCACTGCCCAGGCGTACGGCGACGGCATCCGGGGTGGCGTGCGCCTGACGTTCGAACAGGGTCTGCAGGTTGGCATGCGCGCCGAAGTCCGTGGCTGTGGCGTTCCAGGTGTGGAGGGCCATCTGCTGTTCGGCACGCTCGAGCATTGGCAGCTCGCCCAGGCGCAGTTGAGGCGTTTCGACAAGCCCCTGAAGCAGGTGCTGCCAGTGGCCGGCCAGACGCTTGATGGTCTGTGGCAGGAACAGTGCGGTGCTGTAGCTGAACGTGGCGTCGATCTGCTGCTGGCTGTAGTCGATCTCCAGCGACAGGTCGAACTTGGCCTGCTGCTGCTCGACACCGAGAAATTCCACCTCCAGGCCATCCAGGCGTAGTTGTGCTGCTTCCTGGTTGGCCACGCGCCAGTTGAACAGCGTCTGGAACAGCGGGTTGGCCTGGGTGCTGCGTTGCAGTTGCAGGTCTTCCAGAATCAGCTCGATGGGGTAGTCGGCGTGCTCCAGTGCGGCCAGCGACTGTTCGCGCAGGCGTTGAAGGAATTCGGCGACGGGTTGCGCGCCGTCGAGTCGGGCACGGTACACCTGGCTGCTGACGAAGAAGCCGACCAGCGCCTGTGTCTGGCCCTGGCTGCGGGTTGCATTGGGCACGCCGACGGTGAAGTCGTGCTGGCCGGTATAGCGACCCAGCAGCAGTTGCCAGGCACCCAGCAGCACGATGAAGGGGGTCAGCCCCTGTTGCTGGCAGAACCGCTGCAGGGCGCTGCCCAGCGAGGCCGGCAGGGTTAGGCAATGGTTGCCGACGAGGTGTAGCTGGTCTGGTGCATGCGGCCTGTCGAAGGGCAGGTCCAGGCTCGGCAGCTCGCCGTCGAGCACTTGCTTCCAATGGGCGGTCGCGCGTTCGTGGGCGGCGCTGAGCGGGTACTGCTGGCGCTGCCAGTGCGCGTAGTCGGCGTATTGGATCGACGGCCGCTGCAGGCCACCGGGCAGGCCTACCTGCGCTTGCGCAAAGGCCTGGGCCAGGTCCTGCAGCAGGATCGCATTGGACCAGGCATCGGACACGATGTGGTGCATGTTCAGTAGCAGCACGTGCTCGCTGGCACCGGTACGCAACAGCGTGCCGCGAATCAGAGGTGCCTGGCTCAGGTCGAACGGTTGGGCCAGGTCGGCGTCATGGTGCCGGCGTATGGCTGCGTCGCGCTCGGTGGCGGGCAGTTCGCCCAGGTTGTGCCGTGCAAGTATCAGTCGCGCCTGGCGGTCGACCTGCTGCTGCGCCAGGTTGTCGATTTCGACAAAGCGGGTGCGCAGGATATCGTGCTTGTCGATCACTGCATTCAACGCCTGCTCCAGCGCGTCGGCGTTCAGCGGACCGTTCAGGCGCAGTGCGCGAGGCAGGTTGTAGGCACAGCTCTGCGGGTCGAACTGCTGCAGGAACCAGAGGCGCTGCTGAGCGAAGGACAAGGCGCCATGCGTGGGTGCGCAACCGGCCTTGATCACGTGTTCGGAGCCGGCTTCGTCGGCCAGCAGCAGGGCCAGCAGGTCGTCGTCGGAGGGGTGGTTCATCTGATTCATGTCGATCTCGTCGCCGTCGGCAGAAATTGAGCGTTGTCAGGAAGACGAAGGGCGACGAATGCGATTTAGTTGCAAAGGCGGGCAGCGGCGAGCGGCGGTGCGCTCGCCGGTTCAAGGCGTTCAGGCGAAGACTTTTTCGCTGACCACACGACCGCCGTGCATGCGCACCAGTTGGTCGGCCACGTCGAAATAGCGGTCGTCGTGGGAGATCACGATGATGGTCTTGCCCAGGCGTTTGAGATCGGGCAGCAGCTCGGTGTAGAAGATCCGGCGGAAGGTCGGATCCTGGTCGGCGGCCCACTCGTCGAACACCAGCACCGGGCGCCCGTCGAGCCATGCATTGACCAGGGCCAGGCGCTTGCGCTGGCCGGTGGACAGGTCGGTGGTGGTGAAGGCGCCGTCGCGCACGCTGACCTTGTGCGCGATCTCCAGGCGTTCCAGGTACTGCGCGGCATCGTCGGGCAAGGCGCCTTCGCGCTGCACCAGTTCGTCGAACAGGAAGTAGTCGGCAAAGATGGTGGTGAACAGCTGGCGGTAATCGTCCAGGCCAGGCGCATCAACAGCCTTGCCGTTGAGCAGCACCATGCCCTGTTGCGGCGTGTACAGGCCCAGCAGCAGCTTGATCAGGGTGGTCTTGCCGCAGCCGTTCTCGCCGACGATGAACAGGATCTCGCCGGGCTCGATGTTCAGGTTGACCGGCCCCAGGCGGAAGGGCGCGGCGCCGGGTGCCGCCGGGAAGCTGTATTGAACGTCGCGCATTTCCAGGCCCTCGAAGGCGCCTGCGGGCTTTTCTGCAGCGCTGAGCAGCAGGTGTGGCTCGGGCGAGGAGAAGCGCTCGGCCAGGTCGGCAATGCGGCGGAAGGCGATTTGCGCCCGGCTGATGATCGGGATGTTGCCGATCAGGTTCTCCAGTGGGCCTTTCATGTACAGCAGTACCAGCACGAAGCCGCTCAGCGCGGTGGGGTTGCTGGCCGGCCAGAACGCCTGCAGGGCCAGGGCCAGGCCGATGACCACGAAGAACAGCATCGAACCCAGGCTCTTGGCGATCACGAAGATGTTGATGGCGCGTACATGGGTATCGCAGATGAAGTCGGCGGTGCCCTGGATGTTGCGGGTGAACATGGCGTGGCGGCGTGGGCGGTGGATGCGCAGTTCCTTGGCGCCCTCGGCGATTGCCTGGTAGTGCTTCTGCAGGTTGTCCTCGGCGTCTCGCGCGGCATGGAAACCCTTGACGCCGCGGCGCTGGGCAAAGAACTGCACCGCCGAACCGATGCCGATGGCGATCAGGGTCATCAGGCAGATCGGCCAGGACAGCATCGCCAGGTAGCCCAGGCAGCCGATCACCACGGTCAGCGAGATGGCCAGTGGCGCGAACGAAAAGGCGAAATCGCTGATGGTGTCGACGTCGTGGGTCAGCACCGGGATCAGGCGGTGGGTACGGTAGCGCTCGATCTGCTCGATCGGTGCGGCGAGCACCTTGGCGCCCAGGTCCTTGCGCAGCTTGGCGATGATTTTCTGGCCGACGTAGTTGCTGCCGATATCGGCCGCGATGGTGCTGAGCAGGGCCAGAACGCATAGCCCGGTAAACGCCAGGACCACGCCCTTGCCCATGCCGCCGGCATCGTGCAGGCCCTGGTTGACGGTGGCCAGCAGGGCGGTGACGCTCAGGCCTCCGACGATACCCAGCGCGATCGAGGCGATCACGATGGCGCGGTAAGGCCTGAGCAGGCTGAAGAGTTCGCGAATGGCGCTACGCGGTGCTGCGGTCATGAAACTACCTCGGTCGCGACGTGGCTACGTGCTAAGGGCGAGTGGACCCGCGCACGGCGGGCTGTCTGAAACTGGACGAGTGGATACGCGGGGGATTTAGTGAGGGCGCCGGCGCGGCACCGGCGCCCTGGCCGGTCGGCTACAGGTCGCGCATCACACGAAAGCCCAGCCAGTCGCCGGCGTTGTCCGAACAGCGGTCGTTGCGGTTGCCTGAGCGCGAGAAGATCGGCGCTTCGGTCCAGTCGTTGCCGCGGATGTGCCGGTAGTCGCAGGTGGGGTCGCTCGGCTTGGGGTCGATCCAGGCGCTGCCATCGGTGGGTGCGCCGACGTAATCGTCATGCACGCTGTCGGCGACCCATTCGTAGACGTTGCCGTGCATGTCGTACATGCCGAAGGCGTTGGGGGGGAAGCTGCCCACCGGGGCGGTGAAGCTGAAGCCGTCTTCAGGCCCGTAGGTGTTGGCATGCCTGGCGATGCTGTATTCCTTGCCTTCGTCGAAGGGGAACGGGAAGGGGCCGGTGCTGCCGGCACGTGCGGCGTACTCGCGTACCGACTCGCTGAGCATGCGGTAGGGCTTGCCGGTCTTGTTCGACAGCCAGTCGATGTAGCGCTGCGCTTCGTGCCAGGTCATGCAGACGGCGGGGTGACGCGCGGTGGTCGGGTAGCTGGGGTTGCCGGCGCTGCATTTGCGGCCGGGGCGGTCATCGGCGTCGGGCATCTTGTAGCCGGTGTCGCGCAGAAATGCCTGCCACTGGCCGATGGTCACGGTGAAGCGGCTGACGGCAAATGGCTTGCTGAAGGTCACCTGGTGCAGCGGGCCTTCGTCGGGCTGGCGGCCGACTTCGTCACCAGGGGTGCCCATGGTAAAGCTGCCGCTGGGCAGCACGACCATTTCAGGGCAGTCCTTGCAGTCCTGGAACACCTCGCCCGGGGGCGGTACGGCGGCGTGTGCGGCGGGCATCAGGCAGGCGAACAGGGCACCAAGGGCCAGTGCGTTGTGCCAGGGGGTCGGGATCATCTGGGGTCTCCATGAGGGGCGGATCGCTGCACGCAGGCAGGGACGGTACGCGGTGTGCTCCCCAGGAAGAACGAGCGCAGGGCCGATTAATTTATCCGGCACCGGGTGTGGCGCCGACACTAAATTTAACCTTCAAGCCTACGTCCTAGCTTGGATAAAGCCTGCTTCCAGGCTGATACAGGTAGGGCAATGACGATATCTCGACGAGGATTTGTCGCAGGCCTGGCACTGACCGGTGCTGCGGTGCCTGCTGCGTTGTACGCGCACAAGGAACTGACACGACCCGAGCATCCGGTTACCCCGGGGGAAGCCAGGGTCGAGCTGCCGGATACGGCAGGACGCCAGTTGGCCGATCAGTTGCGCGGGGTGTGGAGCCTGCGCCTGGAAGGGCGCGATGCGGGATTGGACGGCCTGGCCACGCATGACCTGGAGGTGTTCATCGACATTGCACCGCGCGGGCGCGCGGTTCGCGGTTTCATCGACACCGCGCAGGCCCTGCGTGCCCCCGCGGCCCCGCGCTACAGCCTGCTGGGCGACCTGGCCACGCCGGGAGCGGGGGAGCTGACGTGGCGCCTTTTCGATCGGGAGCAGGGGCTGCAGCAACCGGTCTACGAATTGAGCATGGTGCTGGATGAGGTGTGGGGTGAATTTGCCAATGCCGGCAGCGGCACGCTTACCGGGCGCATTGCGCGCCTGGACCGCAGCCTTGCCCTGGTACAGCAGGACAACCGTTTTGTCGCCACCCGCAAGCTGTTCCCGGAAGCACGCGAGCGCATCGGCTTGCAGCCGGCCCTGCTGAACTGGCTGATTTCCGACGAGCACAGGTTGTTTCACCAACTTTGGCACGCTTCGCGTGACCAGTGGCACTCGTTACCCGAAGACAAGCGCAATGCCTTGCGCGGGCTTGGCTGGCAGCCGGGAACGCGCGAGCGCGAGCGCGATGCGCGGGGGCCGACCAAGGACCGCAATGGCTCCGGGGTGGATTTTCTGTTCATGCATCGACATATGCTGCAGACCGCGCGGGGGTTGCAGGACCTGCCTTCCTGGCCGCGCTTTCCGGCGCCACAGCCGGAGCTTGAACGCGACCGCCTGGGCTTTGCGCGCTACTTCGACAACCATGACGGCTGTGCGGTGCCGCCAACCTGGCTGGCGCCGGGGGATGCCGAGTACACCCAGTGGGTCAGTGACATCAAGAGTGCCGAGACCTACCACAGCAATTTCGAGGTATGGGAGTCGCAGTACCGCGACCTGCGCTACCTGTCGCGCCTGACCCTGGGACAGCTGGGCTCGGAGATGGAGCTGGGCCTGCATGACTGGCTGCACATGCGCTGGGCGTCGGTGCCGCGTGACCCGTCCAACGGTGCGCCAGTACCCATGGCGCGTGACCTGGACGACTTCTCGGCGCGTTGGTACGGGCCCGAAAACGACTTTCTCGGCGATCCGTTTTCCTCCCATGTGAACCCTGTGTTCTGGCTGTTCCATGGCTGGATCGATGACCGTATCGAAGACTGGTTCCGCGCCCACGAACGCTTCCACCCCGGCCAGGTGACGCGCAACCGGGTCAATGGCGTGCCGTGGTTCGCCAAGGGGCGCTGGGTCGATATCAGGCAGCCCTGGCTGGGCCCTGTGACCCATGGTTGCAGCACCACGCCAGGCCTGCAGCCGGGCAAGAGTGTGGAGATGGACCCGGAGACCATGAAGCTGGCGCTGCGGGTGATCGTCGCCAATACCAAGGACAAGCAGCGTTTCAAGGGGTTGCTGCGCCGGGTGCCGCAACGGCCCTGGTACGCGCGTCACCTGGTGGTCACGCGTCGCACCTGAGGGCAGGTGCAGTCATTGCACCTGCCACCCCCCTCCCACAGCCTTGTACAGGGCGATGCTGGCCTGCAGTCGCTGCAGATGCAGCAGCACGGCCTCGTCCTGGCTTTCGTACAGGCTGCGTTGCGCGTCCAGCACATTGAGCAGCAATTCGGCGCCTGCCTCGTAGCGTGTGCGTGCAATGTCGAAGGCCTGCTGGGCCTGGTTCAGCTCGACGCGCTGCCATTGGCGCTGGCGATCGAGGCCGTCGATGCTGTTGAGGGCCTTTTCGACATCGGCAAATGCGTTGATCAGTTCGCCGCGGTATTTTTCCAGCAGTTCCTGCTGCACGGCGGTGGCCTTGTCGCGTTCGGCGCCGAGCCGCCCATTGTTGAAGATCGGCGCACTGAGGCCGGCCGCCAGGCTGTAGAACGGGTTGCGCAGCACGTCGGCGGCGACGTTGGCGCCGGAGCCCAGGCCGGCAGTCAGGGTCAACTTGGGCAGCATCGCGGCGCGCGCCACCTGCACGTCGGCCTTGGCCGCTGCCAGGCGAGCCTCGGCCGCGGCGATGTCTGGCCGGCGGCTGAGCAGGTCGCTGGGCAACCCGGCATCGATGCCAGGGGCGGCGATGCGGTTGAAATCGCTGGCGTGCAGGGTGAGGGCCTGCACCGGCTTGCCCAGCAATGCGGCCAGGGTGATGCGGGCCTCGGTGGCCTGCTGGCGCAGCAACGGCAGCCGGCGCTGCTGCGCAGCGACCAGTACTTGCTGCTGGGCCAGCTCAAGTGCAGTTGCCGAGCCCGCGTTGTACTTGGCGCGTACCACCTCCAGTACCTGCTGGGCGTTGGCCAGGTTGAGGCTGGCGATACGCTGCTGTTCGTCCAGGGCCAGGGCCTGCAGGTAGAAGCTGGCCACGTTGCTGAACAGGGTCAGGGTGACGGTAGCCTGGTCGAACTCGCTGGCCTTGAGGGCCTGCTCGGCACTGTCGCGTGCCGCCGCATTGCCGCCCCAGAAGTCGACCTCGTAGCTGGCGTTGAAGCTGGCGCTGTAGCTGACCGATTCTCGGTCGTTGGTGCTGCTGGAGGTGCCGTAGCCGTTGTGGTGCATCTGTTTTTCGCGATTGCCGGCCAGGGCTGCGCCAACTTCGGGCAGCAGCGTGCCGCCAGCGATGGTGCGCGCCGCACGGGCCTGGCGCACGCGGGCGATGGCAGCGGCAATGTCGTAGCTGCCGCTGTCGGCCTGTGCGATCAGTTGGTCGAGTTCGGGACTGGCAAAGCTGCGCCACCAGGCGCGGTTGCTGTCGCGCACCGCCTGGGTGTTGGCTGACTGCCACTGTTGTGGCGGGGCAAACCCGATGTCCGGCGGGGTGGGTGGAGTGCTGCAGGCACTGAGCAGCAGGGCCAGGCTCAATGCGCTCAAGAGCGGTTTCATCGGAGGTTCATTCACTGGTGAGGGCCTTGACCGGATCGAGACGGGCTGCTTTGCGTGCGGGCATGAAACCGAATACCACGCCGGTGATGACCGCGCAGGTGAATGCGCCAAGCATGGCGCCCAGGGTAAAGGCCACGGCAATGTCGGCCAGCAGCAGGCCGCCGCCGATCAACAGCGCCAGGGCAATGCCGGTGATGCCACCGACCATCGACAGCAGCACCGCTTCGCTGAGGAACTGGCGCAGGATGTCGCGCTGGCGGGCGCCGGTGGCCATGCGGATGCCGATTTCGCGAGTGCGTTCGCGCACGGTCATCAGCATGATGTTCATCACCCCGATGCCGCCCACCAGCAGCGAAATGGCTGCGATTGCGCCCAGCATCAGCGACAGGGTGTTCTGGGTGCGGGCCTCGGCCTGGATCAGCGCCGCATCGTTGGTCAGCTCGAAATCATGCTTGCCGTTGTGCAGGCGGCGCATCAGGTGATCGATGGCCTGCTCGGTTTCCTTGACCCGGCCCGAGTCGACTGCGCCGATGGTGACGTACTCCGGATCGCGGCTGCCGAACAGGCGCACGGCGGCGGCGGAGTAGGGCACCACGATGCGGCCATCGCTGTCCTGGTTGCCGGAGCTGGAACCTTTTTCGGCGAGTATGCCGATGACCTGGAAGGGCACGTTGCCGATCAGGATGTACTGGCCAATAGGGTCGCCGGCATCCTTGAGAAGTTTTTCCCTGACCTTGTGACCGATCACCGCGACGGCTGCGGCAGCATGTTCGTCAGCGTCGGTGAAAAAGCTGCCTTCGACCACCGGCCAGTTGAAGATCTCGGGGAAGTGGGTGTTGTTGCCGCCGACGTAGAAGCGCTGGTTGCTGTTGCCGTAACGCACCGTCAGTTCGCTGCCGATGACCGGCATGATCATCTTCACCTGCGGTAACTGCACCACTGCTGCCACATCGTCGAGGGTCACCACTCCGGCGGGGGCGTTGTGCGTCGGCTCGCTGCCGCTGAGGTAAAGGATGTTGGAGCCGAAGGCGGCCATCTGCGCCATGACCTGGCGCTTGCTGCCTTCGCCGACGGCCAGCATCACCACCACCGAGGCCACGCCGATGACGATGCCGAGCAGGGTCAGAGCGGTGCGGAAGCGGTTGATCCACATCAGGCGCCAGGCGGCCTGCAGGGCTTCGATGAGCTCGCCTTTCCAAGCCCCGCTCTGGGTGGCGCCGCGGTCCAGGCGCTGGCGCAGGTCGTCTGCATTCAGGCTGGCCACCGCTGCGCGCGCTGGCGCCGCCGCGTTGGCCGAGTCGCTTAGGATCAGGCCGTCGCGGATCTCGATGATGCGCTTGGCGCGCGCGGCGACTTCGCGGTCATGGGTGATCAGGATCACGACGTGGCCCTGGCCTGCCAGTTCGTCGAGCAGGCTCATCACTTCGGCGCCGCTCTGGCTGTCGAGGGCGCCGGTGGGTTCGTCGGCCAGGATGATGTGGCCGCCGTTCATCAGCGCGCGGGCAATCGAGACGCGTTGTTGCTGACCGCCGGACAGCTGGTGCGGACGGTTGCCCGTGCGGGTGGCCAGGCCCAGTCGGGCCAGCAGCCCGGCCGCGCGGGCATGGCGCTCGGCGGCAGGGGTACCGGCGTAGATTGCCGGCATCTCGACGTTTTCCTGGGCCGACCCGGAGGCGATCAGGTGGTAGCCCTGGAACACGAAGCCGAAGGCTTCGCGACGGATCCAGGCCAGTTCGTCGCTGTCCAGTTCGGCGACATCCTTGCCGGCAAAGTAGTACTGGCCGCTGGTGGGGCGGTCGAGGCAGCCCAGGATGTTCATCAGGGTCGACTTGCCCGAGCCCGAAGCCCCGACGATGGCAACGAACTCACCGGGCTGGATGGCCAGGCTGATACCGCGTACCACCTCGACCTTGGGCGTGTCGATGCCGCCGTAGGATTTGCGTATGTCGCGCAGTTCGATCAGGGGCGTGGACATTCAGCCTCCACTGGCGGCGGGCGCGCCGATCAGCAGGGTGTCGCCCTCGGCCAGGCCTTCGAGGATCTGCACGCGCAGGCGATCGCTGAGGCCGGCGCGAACCTGGCGTTGCTCGACCTTGCCGTTGGGGTGCAGTACCTGGACCAGGCGCATGTCGTTTTGCCGGGCATCGGGCTCCAGCGCCACGATCGGGGCAGTGAGCACGTTGCTGGCCTGGCCGGCGACGAAGAACACCTGGGCGGTCATTTCCGCCATCAGGGAATTGTCGACGTTGTCCACGTCCAGCAGGACGGTATACAGCACGACCTTGCCCCCACCGCCGGAGGCGCTGGAGCTGGTGGGGCTGCCACCGCCCTGGCTGATCTGGTCGAGCGGCTTGGGCGGTACCGGCAGGATCTGGCGCACGGTGCTGCTCCAGCGGCGCTTGCCGCCGGCCAGGGTGGTGAAGTAGGCCTGCATGCCGGGTTTGACGTTGCCAATGTCGGCCTCCGAGACCTCAGCCCATACGGTCATCGGCGACAGCTTGGCGATGCGCAGGATCAGCGGTGTTTGCTGCTGCGCGTTGAGTGTCTGGCCCTCACGCGCATCCACGGCGACCACCGTGCCGGACATCGGCGCGTAGATACGCGTGTAGCCCAGCTCTGCCTCGTCGCTGCGCAGGCTGGCCTGGGCCTGCAGGATTTGCGCCTGGAACATGCCGATGCGTGCCTGGGTGACTTTCAGTTGTGCCTGTGCGGTCTGCACATCCTCTTCGCGGGTAGCGCCGCTGGCGGCCAGTTGCTGCTGGCGCTTGAGCTGATGCTCGGCCAGGGTGTACTGGGCGCGCTGCTCCTGCAGCTGGGCCTTGAGGTTCTCGATCGAATAGCGGCCTGCATCGAGGCGTGCCTTCTGGGTCGAAGGGTCGATCTCGACCAGCAGTTGGCCTTCCTCGACGTGGTCTCCGGTTTCCACATGCAACTTGCGGATCTGTCCCGAGGCCTGGGCGCCGACATCGACATAGCGGCGTGGCTGCAGGGTGCCGAGTGCTGTCACGCTGCTTTCGATGTCGGCGCGGGTGACCTTGATGGTGTTCGAGGGCTCACCACCCAATGGCAGGGTTTGCCAGGCCGCCAGGCTGCCGGCGGCGAGCAGGCCGAGGCCGCAGAGCAACAGGCGGCGATTTTTCGTAAGACGTGTCATGCGGGCTTCCAGCCAGAAGGGTTGACCCGCGAGTTGCTGGCGTAGACAGCGCAGGCACGGGGGCTCCTCGTTAGACGAGCTATATGCACAGGAATTTACCGGCGCACATTCAGGGTCGCAGGCCGTGCAGTCGGGTAATCTGCGAGGCGTGACGGAGGTTGCTGAGAATAATAATAATTTGTATTGTTGCCTACTGGCTTCACCCTGATTCTCCATTCTCGGCGCTTTAGCGCCGAATCCTGGCCAGGTGTCGTTTTGGAAAACTACTATCGCGAACTGGTGAGCTTTCTGTGTGTTCGGCTGGGCAGTCGCCAGGCGGCCGAGGACGTGGCCCACGACGCTTATGTGCGAGTGCTCGAGCGACATGGCGAACAGCAGATCGAGTATCCGCGGGCCTTTCTCTACCGTACCGCGCTGAATCTGGTGATCGACGACCATCGGCGTAGTCAGGTGCGGCACAACGAGCCGCTGGAAGTGCTCGACACCGACGAGGCATTCCGTTCGCCGGCGCCCTGCCAGCGCATGGACATGGATCGCCGACTGGAGCTGATGCAGCAAGCGTTGGGGGAACTAAGCCCTGGGTGCCGGGACAGTTTCCTTCTACGCAAGCTGGAGGGGCTTTCTCACCAGCAAATTGCCGAAAGACTCGGAATTTCTCGCAGTCTGGTGGAAAAAAATATCGTCAATGCCATGAAACATTGCCGGGCGCGGATGCGCCAAAATTCCGTCTGATGCACTGGTCAGCAACAAACAATTGAGGCTGCGCCTTGATTTCCCGGCATTTCCCTACAACTATCTATCAGATCCGTCACCTGACGTAATGCCTGTCGCAGCCTGAGGTTTATCGTGGCGTAGTAGCGGTCAAGGAATGTCTTCCATGCTCTCTATCCAGGCCCTTCCGATGCCCGACAAGTCCATGCGAATCCTGATTGCCGATGAGCACCCCACCCAACTGCTGCAGTTGGAGAAGATGCTCAACGGCCTGGGGTATTACCGGATTGCCCCTGTCGAGACCTTCGACGACCTGCAGCGCCTGGTGCAGAACGCGCTTTTGCCGTTCAGTCTGCTGGTCGGAAATATCGACCTGGCCAGCCACGTGGGGGTCGATCTGGAGCGGTTCTGTCGCGTGAGTACGCAGATCCAGCATGTGCTGCTGTATGAGTCGCAACACCTTCGCGTACCTGCGGTGCCTGCTGGCCAGCGTCAGGCGGTGAGCGTCAGCCTGCCCAAGGTGCCCGACAACGAGGCCCTGCAGTCCTTCATGGCTATCATCGATGCCCCACTGCTGCTTGGGCAGTTGCCCAACCCCGGGTACAGGCCTGCTGGTAACGCGCCCCCCATGCGCCGCCTGAACATGGGGCATACGGTGTTCCCTCGCGAGGCCTGAGCCGTTCGCCGCTTTTTGGTATGCTCTGCGCCTGTCCTGGCGCGCCTTGCTGCGCGCAGTGAGCCTATCGAAGCGGATGCCTTTATGACTGCCACCAACCCTGCGCGCCCGCTGCGGCTTTCGCGCGACGACCACAAGACCCTGGGCCTGGCGGCGCTGGGCGGTGCGCTGGAGATCTACGATTTCATCATCTTCGTGTTCTTCGCGCTGACCCTGAGCCAGCTGTTCTTCCCGCCCGAGATGCCGGAGTGGCTGCGTCTGCTGCAGAGCTTCGGGATCTTCGTCACCGGGTACCTGGCGCGGCCGCTGGGCGGCATCCTGATGGCGCATTTTGCCGATCACCTGGGGCGCAAGAAGGTGTTCAGCCTGAGCATCCTGATGATGGCGCTGCCGTGCCTGCTGATCGGGGTGATGCCGACCTATGCCGACATCGGCTACGCGGCGCCGCTGATCCTGCTGGGCCTGCGCATTCTGCAGGGCGCGGCGGTGGGCGGTGAGGTGCCAAGCGCCTGGACCTTCGTCGCCGAGCATGCGCCGGCCGGGCGGCGGGGCTATGCGCTGGGTTTTCTGCAGGCCGGGCTGACGTTCGGCTACCTGCTGGGCGCGCTGACCGCCACGGCGCTGGCCCAGGTGTTCACCGCCCAGGAGATTCTGGACTACGCCTGGCGCTATCCATTCTTGCTGGGCGGGGTGTTCGGCGTGATCGGGGTGTGGCTGCGCCGCTGGCTGAGCGAGACGCCGGTGTTCCTGGCGCTGCGCGAGCGGCGTGAACAACCGGTGGCCTTCCCGCTGCGCACGGTGCTGCGCGAGCACCGCCGCGCGCTGGTGCCGGCGGCCCTGCTGACCTGCGTGCTGACCTCGGCGGTGGTGGTGCTGGTGGTGATTACCCCGACGGTGATGCAGCAGCGCTTCGGTATGAGCGCGGCCGACACCTTCGCCCTGAGCGCGCTGGGTATCGTGTTCTTGAACATCGGTTGCGTGCTGGCCGGCTTGCTGGTGGACCGGGTAGGTGCCTGGCGCGCGCTGATGGTCTACAGCCTGTTGCTGCCGTTGGGAGTGGGGGCGCTGTATGCCAGCCTGATCGGCGGCTGGGGCTGGACCGGGGTGGCCTATGCGCTGGCAGGGCTGGCCTGTGGTGTGGTGGGGGTGGTGCCGTCGGTGATGGTCGGGCTGTTTCCGCCGGCCATTCGCGTGTCGGGGATTTCCTTTACCTACAACCTGGCCTATGCGCTGTGGGCCAGCACCACGCCGCTTATGCTGATTGCGCTGATGCCGTGGAGCCCATGGGTGTGTGTGGGGTTCTGCCTGCTGATGGGCACGGTGGGCCTGCTCACGGCGGTGTACTTCAGTGCGCGGGAGGACCTGCGGGCCGGGGATGAACTGGTGTTGGCGAAGGTGTGAGACCGTTTGCTCGAACGCCTTCACGAAAAAGCCCCCAGCGCCGCAAGGCGTGGGGGCTTTTTTTTGTGGGCGGTACTTACATGTTCGGGTAAGTCGGGCCGCCAGCACCTTCCGGGGTGACCCAGGTGATGTTCTGCGAAGGGTCCTTGATGTCACAGGTCTTGCAGTGCACGCAGTTCTGGGCGTTGATCTGGAAGCGCTTGCTGCCGTCTTCCTGGCTGATCACCTCGTATACGCCGGCCGGGCAGTAGCGCTGCGCCGGTTCGTCGTACAGCGGCAGGTTGGTGCCGATCGGAATGCTCGGGTCGGTCAGCTTAAGGTGGCACGGCTGCTCTTCTTCATGGTTGGTGCTGGAGAGGAACACCGAGCTCAGCTTGTCGAAGCTCAACTTGCCATCGGGCTTGGGGTAATCGATCTTCTTCGAGTCGGCCGCCAGCTTGAGGCAGGCGTAGTCCGGCTTGGTGTCGTGCAGGGTGAACGGCAGCTTGCCGCCGAACCAGTTCTGGTCGATATAGTTGAATGCCGCGCCGAGCATCGGGCCGAACTTGTGCATCGCCGGGCCGAAGTTGCGGCTGGCGAACAGTTCTTCGTACAGCCAGCTGGCCTTGAAGCCGTCGACGTAGGCGGTCAGTTCGTCGCCACCCTCGCTACCGGCCAGCAGCGCATCGGCCACCGCTTCGGCTGCGAGCATGCCGGACTTCATGGCGGTGTGGCTGCCCTTGATCTTGGCCACGTTCATGGTGCCCAGGTCGCAGCCGATCAGCGCGCCGCCCTTGAATACCATTTTCGGCAGCGAGTTCAGGCCGCCCTTGGCCAGGGCACGGGCGCCATAGCTGATGCGCTTGCCACCCTCCAGGTACTGGGCGAGCACCGGGTGGTGCTTGAGGCGCTGGAACTCGTCGAACGGGGAGAGGTAGGCGTTGGCATACGACAGGTCGACGATCAGGCCGACCACCACCTGGTTGTTTTCCAGGTGATACAGGAACGAGCCGCCGGTGTTCTCGGTGCTCATCACGTCCAGCGGCCAGCCGGCGGTGTGGATCACCAGGCCTTGCTGGTGCTTGGCCGGGTCGATTTCCCAGATTTCCTTGAGGCCGATGCCGTAGTGCTGCACGTCGCTGGCGTTGTCCAGGTCGAAGCGCTTGATCAGTTGCTTGCCGATATGCCCACGGCAGCCTTCGGCGAACAGCGTGTACTTGCCGCGCAGTTCCATGCCGGGGGTGTATACGCCTTCCTTGGGGTTGCCTTCGCGGTCGACACCCAGGTCGCCGGTGATGATCCCGCGGACCACGCCGTTTTCATCGAACAGCGCTTCCTGGGCAGCGAAGCCTGGGTAGACTTCCACGCCCAGGTTCTCGGCCTGCTGAGCCAGCCAGCGGCACAGGTTGCCCAGCGAGATGATGTAGTTGCCTTCGTTGTGCATGGTCTTGGGCACGAACAGATCGGGCACCTTGACCGAGCTGCTGGCGTCGCGCAGCACGTAGATGTCGTCGCGCTTGACCTCGGTGTTCAGTGGCGCGCCGAGTTCTTTCCAGTCCGGGAACAGTTCGTTCAGGGCACGCGGCTCGAACACCGCACCGGAGAGAATGTGTGCACCGACCTCGGAGCCTTTCTCGACCACGCAGACGCTGATTTCATTACCGGCTTCGGCGGCCTTCTGCTTCAGTCGGCAGGCGGCGGACAGGCCTGCCGGGCCAGCGCCGACGATGACCACGTCGAATTCCATGTATTCGCGTTCCACAGGTTCTCTCCTACTCAAGGCTCATCGGTTTTTCTTTGTTGGCGGGTGTCAGGCGGTCATTTCGAAGTACCCGGGTGTGTAGCTCGGGTGATGACGGACTACACCGCTTTCTCTTGGCCGCGCATTATATCTACACCACTTGCGAGGTCCAATACAAACGTTTGTTTGAATTTGCCGCAGCCCAGTAAAATCAAAGACGCACGGCTTGAAGCTGGCTGGTTTGCCGTATTGACCGGATTGGGCGTTACGGTCAAGATACGGGCGGTTTTACGCTCGCCGTAGGCTGACCGTCGGATGCAGGAGCACCCCTAAAAACCAGGCAAAAAGCAGGGCAGTTACGCCAGGACCCGCCTTTGTAGTGGAGTTTACACGCCACGACAAACAATGACCCACGGGTTTTGCGCGCAAGCGTCGAGAACAGACTGCACAGTCAGTTGAATTTCACCTGCTCGCGTTCGTTTTTGGAGGTGCCCTTGTACCCACGCGCAATCGCCCGGTTCTGCCCAGGCGACATTCTTTTCACCGGAGAGTAACGAGGAATCCATGAAGGTTCTTGTAGCTGTCAAACGAGTGGTCGACTATAACGTCAAGGTTCGCGTCAAGGCGGACAACTCCGGCGTAGACCTTGCTAACGTCAAGATGTCCATGAACCCCTTCTGCGAAATCGCCGTAGAAGAAGCCGTGCGCCTGAAAGAGAAGGGCGTGGCGAGCGAAATCGTCGTCGTTACCGTCGGCCCGGCCACTGCCCAGGAGCAGCTGCGTACCGCCCTGGCACTGGGTGCCGACCGCGCCGTGCTGGTCGAGTCGGCTGAAGAGCTGACCTCGCTGGCCGTGGCCAAGCTGCTCAAGGCTGTGGTCGACAAGGAGCAGCCGCAGCTGGTCATCCTTGGCAAGCAGGCCATCGACAGCGACAACAACCAGACCGGCCAGATGCTGGCTGCGCTGACCGGTTATGCCCAGGGTACTTTCGCCTCCAAGGTGGAAGTGGCCGGCGACAAGGTCAACGTCACCCGTGAAATCGATGGCGGCCTGCAGACCGTTGCTCTGAACCTGCCGGCGATCGTGACCACCGACCTGCGTCTGAACGAGCCGCGCTATGCGTCGCTGCCGAACATCATGAAGGCCAAGAAGAAGCCGCTGGAGACTGTGACTCCGGACGCGCTGGGCGTTTCCACCGCCTCTACCAACAAGACCCTGAAAGTCGAAGCGCCAGCTGCACGCAGCGCTGGTATCAAGGTCAAGTCGGTGGCTGAACTGGTCGAGAAACTGAAGAACGAGGCGAAGGTAATCTAAATGACTATCCTGGTTATCGCTGAACACGAAAACGGCGCCGTTGCCCCGGCGACCCTGAACACCGTTGCTGCCGCCGCGAAAATCGGTGGCGATATCCACGTACTGGTCGCTGGCCAGAACGTGGGTGGCGTTGCCGAAGCTGCCGCGAAAATCGCTGGCGTGGCCAAGGTGCTGGTAGCCGACAACGCTGCCTATGCGCACCAGCTGCCGGAAAACGTCGCGCCGCTGGTGGCCGAGCTTGGCAAGGCCTACAGCCACGTGCTGGCACCAGCCACCTCCAACGGCAAGAACATCCTGCCGCGCGTTGCCGCGCTGCTGGACGTCGACCAGATCTCCGAGATCATCGCGGTCGAGTCGGCGGACACCTTCAAGCGTCCGATCTACGCCGGTAACGCCATTGCCACCGTGCAATCGAGCGCTGCGGTCAAGGTCATCACCGTGCGTGCCACCGGCTTCGACGCCGTTGCCGCCGAAGGTGGTTCGGCTGCTGTCGAAGCGGTTGGCGCTGCCCACGATGCGGGCAAGTCGGCATTTGTCGGCGAAGAGCTGGCCAAGTCCGATCGTCCTGAGCTGACCGCTGCCAAGATCGTCGTCTCCGGCGGTCGCGGCATGCAGAACGGCGACAACTTCAAGCACCTGTACGCGCTGGCCGACAAGCTCGGCGCCGCCGTGGGTGCTTCGCGCGCCGCGGTCGACGCAGGCTTCGTGCCCAACGACATGCAGGTCGGCCAGACCGGCAAGATCGTTGCGCCGCAGCTGTACATCGCCGTCGGTATCTCCGGCGCGATCCAGCACCTGGCCGGCATGAAGGACTCCAAGGTGATCGTTGCGATCAACAAGGACGAAGAGGCGCCGATCTTCCAGGTGGCCGACTACGGCCTGGTCGCCGACCTGTTCGAAGCCGTACCTGAGCTGGAGAAGCTGGTTTAATCCAGCCGCTTCACTTATAAAGAGCCCGGTCTTTTGATCGGGCTTTTTTATTTCGCGACGCAAGGGAGGCATGTGCATGGGGTGGCTTGGCCGAATGGCGATGGCGGGATTGCTGGGGTTTGCCTGCTTGCCCACGGCGGCGCTGGCGGTGGGCAAGTGCGAGCGTCTGGTGGCGACCGGCAGCCCCGATGCGCCGCCCTATGCCTGGCGCGACCCGCAGGACCCCAGGCACCTGATTGGCGCCAACGTCGACCTGCTCAAGCAGGTGGCGACGGAGCTTGGGCTGAAGGTCGAGGTGCTGTACGCAGGCAAGCGCAACGAGGCGCAGGATGAAGTGCGCAGCGGACGCATGGACCTGCTGGTGGATGCGCCGCTGGCCACTGAAGACCTGACCCGCGTCGACTTCATCCACCCGGCGCTGCTGCAGAACGACTACCTGGTGTGGACCCGGCACGACTCCACGCTGGCCTACGACGGCCTGGCCGATCTGCACCAGCACCAGGGCGCGATCTCGGAGAAGGCCAGGCTGACCCCGGCGTTCGCCCAGTTTGCCAAGGACCAGTTGAAGCTGGCGCCGGCGCAGAACCTGACCCAGGCATTCCAGAAGCTTTTGCTTGGCCAGGTCGACTATGTGCTGGCCGGGCGTTACGCCGGCATGGCCATGGCGCAGACCCTTGGCATGGCCAACGACCTGATCGCCCGCGGCCTGCCGCTGGATCGCCCGGGGCTGTACCTGGCGCTGTCGCACAATTCGGCGTGCAATGACGCCTGGTTGCGCGGACAGCTGGCCAAAAAACTGACAGAATTGCCGGCCTCAGGCGTGCCTCAGGCAGTACTGCAACGCAATGTCGAGCGCTGGAAGGCGCAGCTGCAGCAACCGCTCGACGCCCCCAAACAGTAGGAAGATTGTGTGAGAACTCAACCGCTTTTCGCTGCCATGGCGTTACTGGCCCTGGCCGGTTGCGCTGCCGACCCGGCGCCCCACGAGCAGATGCGCCTGTCCGAACAGGCGCTGGAGCAGGCCAAGGCCGTCGGTGCCACCGACGAAGTGGCCGAGCTGAAGCTGGCCGAAGACAAGCTTGCCCGCGCCCGCAGCAACATGGCCAGCGAGTCGTACCGTGATGCGCGGCTGCGCGCCGAGCAGGCCGAACTTGATGCGCGGCTGGCCGAAGCCCGGGTGCTGACCCTCAAGAGTCAGGAGCAGCTGTCGCTGCTGCAATCGCGGGTCAATCGTCTGCGCAAGCAGTTGGGGGAGCAACAGTGAGTTCGATCAAGCCCTTGGTGGCCGTGTTGTGTACAGGTGTGCTGGGGTTGCAGGGCTGCGCCAGCGAGCGCAGCGAAACCGCCCTCGACCAGGCCGCCGCCAGTTTCCAGGCAGTGAAGGACGATTCCAATGTGCTGCGCAGTGCGCCGCGTGACGTGATCCGCGCCGGCGAGTCGCTGGCCCGTGCCGAGCGGTTGTCCAGCTACGTGGGCAGTGGTGCGGACGTGCGCCATTACGCCTACCTGAGTCAGCGCTACAGCGAGATTGCCCGCGAGCACAGCAACCTGGTGCTCAATCAGGAGCGCCTGGCCAAGCTCGAACTGGAGCGCCAGCGCCTGCAGCTGGCCCTGCGCGAAGCCAAGCTGGTCAGCGTGCAGCAGCAGGGCAAATGGCTGGAGGCGCAGATCGTCAGCCTGGCCACGACCCAGAGCGACCGTGGCCTGGTGATGACCCTGGGTGACGTGCTGTTCGATACCGGGCAGGCCGAATTGAAGAACTCCGCCAGCCGTACCGTGCTCAAACTGGTGCAGTTTCTGCAGCTCAACCCCCGGCGCGTTGTGCGCATCGAGGGGTATACCGACAGCACCGGCACCCCCGAGGACAACCTGACGCTGTCGCGTGATCGTGCGCAGGCCGTGGCGGACATGCTGGTCGACCTGGGCGTCGACGAAAAACGCATCCAGGTCGAAGGCTATGGCGACCAGTACCCGATCGAGGCCAATGCCTCGGAGCGGGGCAGGGCGCAGAACCGTCGGGTGGAGATCGTGTTTTCCGACGAGAAAGGCCACCTGGGCGCGCCGCGCTGAGGTCGAGGTAAACAAAAAACCGGTGATAGTCACCGGTTTTTTTATGCCGCAAAGCTTGAAAAAGCCGCTGTCACACAACTGTGTAGTCGACTATTCTGGCATCTGTGCCCGTACACTTATGCACTGTTCCGGTATTCTTCGCCGACTGTACAAGAACAATTAGATAGCCCGCGTTTCGAGATCCGTCCCATGACCAATCTGTTGCTCTACCAGCGCATCGCCCAGCAACTGGCGGAAGACATCCGCCGCGGCGTCTATCAGCCCGGTGAGCGCGTACCGTCGGTACGCAAGATGAGCTCGCAGCTCAATGTCAGCCATGCCACCGTGCTGCAGGCCTATGCCAACCTCGAGGACCAGGGGCTGATTCGCGCGCGGCCGCAATCGGGCTACTACGTCCACCAGACCCCGGCCCTGACTGCGCAGACCCCGGACATCGCGCGGGTCGAGCGTCCAGGGCTGGTCACGCGCAGCAGCATCATCCAGCAGGTACTGACCGAAGCCCGGCGTGATGGGGTGTTCCCGCTGGGGGCGGCGGTTCCGCATGTGGACTACCTGCCGGTGCGCGCGCTGCACCAGCAACTGGCCAAGGTCACGCGGTTCCAGAGCCCGCGCGCGTTCAGCTACATGTTCAGCCCGGGTTTCGAGCCGCTGCGCCGGCAGATCGCCATTCGCATGCGCGACGCCGGGGTGGTGGTCGACCCGTCCGAAGTGGTGGTGACCCACGGTTGCGTCGATGCGCTGCAGATGTCGTTGCGGGTGCTGACCCGGCCAGGCGACCTGATCGCCGCCGAGTCGCCCACCTATTACGGGCTGCTGCAACTGGCGGACCTGCTGGGGCTCAAGGTGATCGAGATCCCCAGCGACCCGGCCACCGGCATCAGCCTGGAGGCCCTGCAACTGGCGGCCAACCAGTGGTCGATCAAGGCGCTGGTGCTGACTGCGCGGTTGAGCAACCCGTTGGGCGGCACCATTCCCGAGGAGCGCCAGAAGCAGTTGCTGCGCCTGGCCTCGGATTTCAATATCCAGATCGTCGAGGACGATATCTACGGCGAGCTGATGTTCGAGCAAGGGCGCACCAAGGCGCTCAAGGCCTTCGACCGGCTGGGGCGGGTGATCTATTGCTCGAGCTTTTCCAAGACCCTGTCGCCGGGGGTGCGTATCGGCTGGATGATCGCGGGCAATTATCAGCAGGAAATCCAGCGACTGCAGACCTTTACCACGCACTCGGCGTGCAGTGTGACGCAGATGGGGGTGGCGGCCTACCTTGAAAATGGTGGCTATGACCGCCATCTGCGCTACATTCGCCAGGAATATCGCAAGAACCTCAGTGCCTACCAGCTGGCGGTACAGCAGCACTTTCCGGAAGGCACCCAGATGAGCCGGCCTACCGGGGGCTTCATCCTGTGGGTCAGCCTGCCGGGGCGGGTCAACACCCAGGAGTTGCATGTACGTGCCTTGCAGCAGGGCATCAGCATCGCGCCCGGGCTGATCTTCAGTAACACGGAGCAGTTCAACCACTGCATTCGTCTCAACTGCGGCATTCCGTGGAACCGCGAGGCTGAGCGGGCGCTGCTGACATTGGGGATGCTGGCCCATCAGCTTTGCCAGGAAACCGCCTCTGGCGGATACCTCTAGATCGCGGGCTTGCCAGCGACTGCAGGAACAGGGAGCATGTGCGACTCATGAATACGTCTCGTTGCCTATGAAAGCGTTGAGCTGTGCTGCCGTGATGTTGTGTGCGCTGGGCCTGTGTGCAGCGGGCCCGGCACTGGCTGTGCCCGGACCGGGGCCGATACTGCTGGCACAGGCGTCGGCTGCCCCGGCACCGGACCGGAAGCCTTCGACCCAGGCCCCGGTAAAAGCGAGTGCCAAGCCACAGGCCAAGCCCAAGGCGCAACCCAAGACCAAGGCTGGCGACCCCAGGAAGGCGCCGGCCAAGGCGGTAAAGTCGGGCAAGCGCAAGGCCTCCGAGGTGATTGCCGCGCCCTTGCCCAAGGCGCGCCTGGATCTGAGCCTGCCCCCGGAGATGGTCAAGGACCTGCAGCCGAGCAGTCAGGAGGAAGTCCGTGTGCGACGTCCGCTGCTGCCGTCGTTGTTCGAAGAAAAGCCTGCCGCGGACAGCCCGTTCCAGCTCAATGGCCGCTTGATCAGCAACGAAATGCAATTGCAGTTGCGCAATGATGCCCGTCAGGACATCGAGGGTGCAGCCATCGATTTCGAGTTCAAGCAATAAACGCTGCTCGACCTGTCGGTCACATTCTGCGCGGCGATATTTCATCTGAGCGGTAATTTCAAACACCTGTTTTAGCGGTTACTATCCCCATTCACCCATCATTTGTTAGGCCGAGGTCCATGTCGTCATGAACTGCCGTGAAGGCTGTGGCGCTTGCTGCATTGCCCCTTCCATCAGCTCGCCCATTCCTGGCATGCCGCACGGCAAGCCGGCTGGCGAACGCTGTGTGCAACTGTCCGAGCACAACCTCTGCAGCCTGTTCGGCCAGCCTGAACGGCCGGCGGTGTGCTCGGGCTTCCAGGCGGAGGTGGACACCTGCGGCAATGATCGCGACGAGGCGATCAGGATCATCGGTTGGCTGGAGCAAGTGACGGCGGCTTGAGTGAGTGGAACTTCGCAAACAAGGAAAACAACACGATGGGTTCGATGAAGCGGGTAGCGGTGATTTGTGGTCTGAGTGCGATGTTCATGTCGGTGGCGCAGGCTGAAGACTGGAAGGTTGCCAAGCAAGCGGATGGCATCAAGGTATCGCTGAGCGAAGTGAGTGGTTCGAACTACAAGGCCTATCAAGGCGTGACGACCATCAAGGCGCCGCTGGCCAAGGTCCGGGCGCTGCAGGAAGACGTGGCCGGGGCCTGTGCCTGGATTCACGAGTGCAAGAGCCAGAAGCTGCTCAAGCACGAGGGTGACCAGAGCTGGACCTACACCCAGTTCAATACGCCGTGGCCGGTCACCCCTCGCGATTCGATCATCCATGTAACCACCAGCGAAGGTGCCGACGGCAGCCTGACCCGCAAGCTGGAGGGTGTGCCCAAGTACCTGCCGGAAGAAAAAGGCTATGTGCGGGTGGCTGAAGTGCAGGGTTTCTGGAAGCTGGTGCCCAAGGGTGACACTACCGAGGTGACATACCAGGTGCACACCGAGCCAGGCGGCAGTGTGCCAGCGATGGTGGCGAACAAGTTCGTGGTGGATGCGCCGTTCAATACGCTCAAGGCGTTGAAGGAGCGGGCGGAGAAACCGTAACAGTTTGATGGTTGGTTGGAATATGTCTCAACTGTAGGGGCCGCCAAGGCTTGCTCCTCCTGCATGAAGCGTTACGCAACAAAAAAGGCTGCCCGAGGGCAGCCTTTCTTGTTGTTGCAGGCGAGCCGTTTGGCTTACTTGCGGTCTTCCAGTTTGACGATGTCACGCGACTCGTAGCCGGTGTACAGCTGGCGCGGACGGCCAATCTTGTACGGGCTGGAGAGCATTTCCTTCCAGTGCGAGATCCAGCCGACGGTCCGCGCCAGGGCGAAGATCACGGTGAACATGCTGGTAGGGATGCCGATCGCCTTGAGGATGATCCCCGAGTAGAAGTCGACGTTCGGGTACAGCGAGCGCTCGATGAAGTACGGATCGGTCAGGGCGATCTCTTCCAGGCGCATGGCCAGTTCCAGCTGCGGATCGTTGGTGATGCCCAGCTCGCGCAGCACTTCGTCGCAGGTCTGCTTCATCACGGTGGCGCGCGGGTCGCGGTTCTTGTAGACGCGGTGACCGAAGCCCATCAGCTTGAACGGGTCGTTCTTGTCCTTGGCCTTGGCGATGAAGGTGTCGATGTTCGAGACATCGCCAATTTCGTCGAGCATGGTCAGCACGGCTTCGTTGGCGCCGCCGTGGGCAGGGCCCCACAGTGCAGCGATGCCGGCAGCGATACAGGCGAACGGATTGGCGCCCGAGGAGCCTGCCAGGCGTACGGTGGAGGTCGACGCATTCTGTTCGTGGTCGGCGTGGAGGATGAAGATCCGGTCCATTGCCTTGGCCAGCACCGGGCTGATCGGTTTGATCTCGCACGGGGTGTTGAACATCATGTGCAGGAAGTTTTCGGCGTAGGTCAGGTCGTTGCGCGGGTACATCATGGGCTGGCCCATGGAGTACTTGTAGACCATCGCGGCCAGGGTCGGCATCTTGGCGACCAGGCGCACGGCCGAGATTTCCCGGTGCTGCGGGTTATTGATGTCCAGCGAGTCGTGATAGAACGCCGACAGGGCGCCAACCACGCCGCACATGACGGCCATCGGGTGGGCGTCGCGGCGGAAGCCGTTGAAGAACGACTTCAACTGCTCGTGCACCATGGTGTGATTTTTGACGGTGCTGACGAACTGAGCCTTCTGCTCGGCATTCGGCAGTTCGCCGTTGAGCAGCAGGTAGCAGGTTTCCAGGTAGTCGGATTGCTCGGCGAGCTGTTCGATCGGGTAGCCGCGATGCAGCAGGATGCCCTTGTCGCCGTCAATGTAGGTGATCTTGGACTCGCACGATGCGGTCGCCATGAAACCAGGGTCGAAAGTGAAGTGACCCGTGGCCCCCAACCCTCTAACGTCGATAACATCGGGACCAACGGTGCCGGTTAAAATGGGCAGCTCGACGGGGGCTGCGCCCTCGATGACCAACTGCGCTTTTTTGTCAGCCATGTGGCCTCCTATTAATGCTTGAAATCATCAGACAGACCCCCCACGCAGGGCCCGCACCACTATAGTGAGATAAATTCGAATGTCAATTTGCCTAAAGCACGGTTGTAAAGGGCTTTGGGCGCTGTTTTTCCGCGAAATTGCGGCCCGTTTACGCCTTTTGTTCGCCAAAGGCAATGCGCTATTTGGGCTAGGGCTTCACGTTGTCATTAGTAGCCTAACTGTCTATACTCGGCACCCGACCGCCAGGGGCTTTAAAGCCCGCTTTTCTGGGGTCGTCACTCCCTGGGTGGTGGGTACCTGACCAGTACACTTACCAACAACTTTGCCCTGCTTGCTAGGGGCTCTTCAGTGTGAAAAAAGCCGTGAAAAGCCAACGACCTGTAAACCTAGACCTAAGGACCATCAAACTCCCCATTACCGGCGTTACGTCATTTCTTCACCGTGTTTCCGGCATCATCCTCTTTCTGGGCCTGGGCATCATGCTGTACGCATTGAGCCAATCCCTGAGTTCCGAGGAAGGTTTTGCCGAGGTGAAGGCATGCCTGACCAGTCCGCTGGCCAAATTCGTGGCGTGGGGCCTTCTGTCCGCCTTGCTGTATCACCTGGTTGCCGGTGTGCGCCATCTGATTATGGACATGGGCATCGGTGAGACGCTGGAAGGCGGCAAACTGGGCTCGAAAATCGTTATCGCCATTTCCGTGGTGGTGATCGTTCTGGCGGGAGTTTGGATATGGTAACTAATGTCACGAACCTGTCGCGTTCGGGCCTCTATGACTGGATGGCGCAGCGCGTTTCTGCGGTCGTTCTCGCGGCTTACTTCATTTTTCTGATCGGCTACCTGGTGGCGCACCCTGGCATCGACTATGCCCAGTGGCACGCCCTGTTCTCCCATAACGCGATGCGGATCTTCAGTCTGCTGGCCCTCGTTGCCCTGGGCGCTCACGCCTGGGTCGGCATGTGGACCATTGCCACCGACTACCTGACGCCGATGGCGCTGGGCAAGTCGGCGACTGCAGTTCGTTTCCTGTTCCAGGCGGTATGTGGTGTCGCGATGTTCGCGTACTTCGTCTGGGGTGTGCAGATTCTCTGGGGTATCTGATTCATGGCTAACATTCCAACGATTTCCTTCGACGCCATCATCATTGGTGGTGGCGGTGCCGGCATGCGCGCTGCGCTGCAGCTGGCTCAAGGCGGCCACAAGACCGCCGTGATCACCAAGGTGTTCCCGACCCGTTCGCACACCGTATCGGCCCAGGGTGGCATCACCTGCGCCATCGCTTCGGCCGACCCGAACGATGACTGGCGCTGGCACATGTACGATACCGTCAAGGGTTCCGACTACATCGGTGACCAGGACGCTATCGAATACATGTGTCAGGAAGGCCCGGCTGCGGTGTTCGAGCTGGACCACATGGGTCTGCCGTTCTCGCGTACCGAAACCGGCCGTATCTACCAGCGTCCGTTCGGTGGCCAGTCCAAGGACTACGGTAAAGGTGGCCAGGCCGCCCGTACCTGCGCCGCTTCCGACCGTACCGGTCACGCGCTGCTGCACACCCTCTATCAGGGCAACCTGAAAGCCGGCACCACCTTCCTCAACGAGTGGTACGCGGTTGACCTGGTCAAGAACCAGGACGGCGCCTTCGTCGGCGTGATCGCGATCTGCATCGAAACCGGCGAGACCGTCTACATTCGCGCCAAGGCCACCGTACTGGCCACCGGCGGTGCAGGGCGTATCTACGCCTCCACCACCAACGCCCTGATCAATACCGGCGACGGTATCGGCATGGCCCTGCGTGCCGGCGTGCCGGTGCAGGACATCGAGATGTGGCAGTTCCACCCGACCGGCATCGCCGGCGCAGGTGTACTGGTTACCGAAGGCTGCCGTGGTGAAGGTGGTTACCTGATCAACAAGCACGGCGAGCGTTTCATGGAGCGCTACGCGCCAAACGCCAAGGACCTCGCCGGTCGCGACGTTGTGGCCCGCTCCATGGTCAAAGAGATCATCGCCGGCAACGGCTGTGGCCCGAACGGCGACCACGTGATGCTCAAGCTCGACCACCTGGGCGAGGAAGTGCTGCACAGCCGCCTGCCAGGCATCTGCGAGCTGTCCAAGACCTTCGCGCACGTCGACCCGGTCGTTGCACCCGTACCCGTCGTTCCAACCTGCCACTACATGATGGGCGGCGTTGCCACCAACATTCATGGCCAGGCGATCTCGCAGAACGCCGACGGCGAAGACACCATCATCGAAGGGCTGTTCGCGGTCGGTGAAGTGGCTTGCGTATCGGTTCACGGCGCCAACCGCCTGGGCGGCAACTCGCTGCTCGACCTGGTGGTGTTCGGCCGTGCGGCCGGCCTGCACCTGGAAAAGGCCCTGAGCGACGGTATCGAATACCGCGACGCCAGCGACACCGACGTGGAAGTCGCGCTGAACCGTCTGAACAAGCTCAACGAGCGTACCGACGGCGAAGACGTGGCAACCCTGCGTCGCGAGCTGCAAAGCTGCATGCAGAACTACTTCGGCGTGTTCCGCACCGGCGAATACATGCAGAAGGGTATCGAACAGCTGGCTGGCCTGCGCGAGCGTATCGCCAACGTCAAGATCAACGACAAGTCCCAGGCCTTCAACACCGCGCGTATCGAAGCGCTGGAGCTGCAGAACCTGCTGGAAGTCGCTGAAGCCACTGCAATCGCTGCTGAAGTGCGCAAAGAGTCCCGCGGTGCCCATGCCCGTGAAGACTTCGAAGACCGTGACGACGAAAACTGGCTGTGCCACACCCTGTACTTCCCGGGTGAAAAGCGGGTTGCCAAGCGTGCAGTCAACTTCTCGCCGAAAACCGTTCCGACGTTCGAGCCTAAAGTCCGGACTTACTAAGGGTGGCCACTATGTTGAAAGTCGAAGTTTATCGCTACAACCCCGACACCGACTCGGCACCTAAGACCCAGGTGTTCGAAGTCGATACCGGCGGCAAGGACCTGATGGTTCTGGATGTGCTGGCACTGATCAAGGAACAGGACGAAGGTTTCTCCTATCGTCGTTCGTGCCGCGAAGGCGTGTGCGGTTCCGATGGCATGAACATCAACGGCAAGAACGGCCTGGCCTGCATCACCCCGCTGTCGGCGGTGGTGAAGAAGAACAAGCTGGTCGTGCGTCCGCTGCCCGGCCTGCCGGTCATCCGTGACCTGGTCGTTGATATGAGCATCTTCTACAAGCAGTACGAGAAGGTGAAGCCGTTCCTGCAGAACGATACCCCGGCGCCGGCGATCGAACGCCTGCAGTCACCGGAAGAACGCGAGAAGCTGGACGGCCTGTACGAGTGCATCCTGTGCGCTTGCTGCTCGACTTCCTGCCCGTCGTTCTGGTGGAACCCGGACAAGTTCCTGGGCCCGGCCGCTCTGCTTCAAGCTTATCGCTTCCTGGCCGATAGCCGTGACACCAAGACCCAGGAGCGCCTGGCGTCCCTGGATGACCCGTTCAGCGTATTCCGCTGCCGCGGGATCATGAACTGCGTAAACGTTTGCCCCAAAGGTCTGAACCCGACCAAGGCAATCGGCCACGTACGTAACATGCTGCTGCAAAGCGGCACCTGATTCAAAAGTGTTGTACCCGTAGCACACCGAAGTGCGGGCCCTTGCCCGCACCGAGGTGCAACTTGAGCAAAGGCCAAAAGCCCGAGCTTTTACCTATGAAGATATGAGACCAGCAGGGGCGTCCGGGCTGGTACCCGGTAAATCTGCGGAACTCTCGGTGGCTTGGTTCAGTCGCTGCATACGGACTCAACTCAGCTTGCTGTGGTTCTTGCCGATCGAGGCCCCTAACCGAGGGTGACCAAGCATGCAAGAAAGCGTGATGCAGCGCATGTGGAACAGCGCCCACCTTTCAGGTGGTAACGCTGCCTATGTGGAAGAGCTCTACGAGCTCTACCTGCACGACCCTAACGCTGTGCCAGAAGAGTGGCGCACTTACTTTCAGAAGTTGCCCGCCGAAGGCAGCACTGCCACCGATGTATCGCACTCGACGATCCGCGACCATTTCGTACTGCTGGCAAAGAACCAGCGCCGCGCCCAACCGGTTTCCGCCGGTAGCGTGAGCAGTGAACACGAGAAGAAGCAGGTTGAAGTGCTGCGACTGATCCAGGCCTACCGTATGCGCGGCCACCAAGCCGCGAAGCTCGACCCCCTGGGGTTGTGGCAGCGCCCTGCGCCAGTAGACCTGTCGATCAATCATTACGGCTTGACCAATGCCGATCTTGATACGACCTTCCGTGCCGGCGACCTGTTCATCGGCAAAGAGGAAGCGAGCCTACGCGAAATCTTCGAGGCGTTGCAGCAGACATATTGCCGCACCATCGGCGCCGAGTTCACCCACATCGTCGACTCCGAGCAGCGCAGCTGGTTCCAGCAGCGTCTGGAGAGCGTGCGTGGGCGTCCTGAATTTTCCGCAGACATCCAGAGCCACCTGCTCGAGCGCGTTACCGCGGCAGAAGGCCTGGAGAAATACCTGGGTACCAAATACCCGGGCACCAAACGTTTCGGCCTGGAAGGCGGCGAAAGCCTGATTCCGATGCTGGACGAGCTGATCCAGCGCTCCGGTTCCTACGGTACCAAGGAAGTCGTGATCGGCATGGCCCACCGTGGTCGCCTGAACGTACTGGTCAACACCTTCGGCAAGAACCCGCGCGAGCTGTTCGACGAGTTCGAAGGCAAGAAGAAGGTCGAGCTGGGTTCCGGTGACGTGAAGTATCACCAGGGCTTCTCGTCCAACGTGATGACCGCCGGCGGTGAAGTTCACCTGGCCATGGCGTTCAACCCTTCGCACCTGGAAATTGTCTCGCCAGTGGTGGAAGGTTCGGTGCGTGCCCGTCAGGACCGCCGCAACGACAGCGTTGGCGACAAGGTACTGCCGATCTCGATCCACGGCGACGCGGCCTTCGCTGGCCAGGGCGTGGTCATGGAAACCTTCCAGATGTCGCAGACCCGCGGTTTCAAGACCGGCGGCACCGTGCACATCGTGATCAACAACCAGGTTGGTTTCACCATCAGCAACCCGCTGGACTCGCGTTCCACCGAGTACTGCACCGACGTCGCCAAGATGATTCAGGCGCCGATCCTGCACGTCAACGGCGACGATCCGGAAGCGGTGCTGTTCGTGACCCAGCTGGCGGTCGACTACCGCATGCAGTTCAAGCGTGACGTGGTCATCGACCTGGTCTGCTACCGTCGTCGCGGCCACAACGAGGCCGACGAGCCGAACGGCACCCAGCCGCTGATGTACCAGCAGATCAGCAAGCAGCGCACCACCCGTGAGCTGTACGCCGATGCGCTGACCCAGGCCGGTCGTCTGGATGCCGAGCGCGTCCAGGCCAAGGTCGACGAGTACCGCAATGCGCTGGACAACGGCCTGCATGTTGTGAAAAGCCTGGTCAAGGAGCCGAACAAGGAGCTGTTCGTCGACTGGCGTCCATACCTGGGCCACGCCTGGACCGCGCGTCACGACACCCGCTTCGACCTCAAGACCCTGCAGGAGCTCTCGGCCAAGTTGCTGGAGCTGCCGGAAGGCTTCGTGGTTCAGCGCCAGGTCTCGAAGATCTACGAAGATCGCCAGAAGATGCAGGCCGGTGGCTTGCCGATCAACTGGGGTTACGCCGAAACCATGGCGTACGCCACCCTGGCCTTCGAAGGTCACCCGATCCGCATGACGGGTCAGGATATCGGTCGCGGCACCTTCTCTCACCGACATGCGGTGTTGCACAACCAGAAGGACGCCAGCACCTATATCCCGCTGCAGAACCTGTTCCCGGGCCAGCCACGTTTCGACCTGTACGATTCGTTCCTGTCCGAAGAGGCGGTACTGGCGTTCGAATACGGCTACTCGACCACCCAGCCCAATGCGCTGGTGATCTGGGAAGCCCAGTTCGGCGACTTCGCCAACGGTGCCCAGGTGGTTGTCGACCAGTTCATCACCAGCGGCGAGCACAAGTGGGGCCGTCTGTGCGGTCTGACCATGCTGCTGCCACACGGTTATGAAGGGCAGGGGCCTGAGCACTCCTCGGCGCGTCTGGAGCGTTACCTGCAACTGTGTGCCGAGCACAACGTTCAGGTCTGCGTACCGACCACGCCGGCTCAGATCTACCACCTGCTGCGTCGTCAGGTCATCCGTCCGCTGCGCAAGCCGCTGATCGTGCTGACACCCAAGTCGCTGCTGCGCCACAAGCTGGCCATCTCGACCCTGGAAGAACTGGCCGAAGGCTCGTTCCAGACCGTCATTCCGGAAATCGACAGCCTCGATCCGGCCAAGGTGACGCGCCTGGTGCTGTGCAGCGGCAAGGTCTACTACGATCTGCTGGAAAAACGCCGTGCCGAAGGCCGTGAAGACATCGCTATCGTGCGTATCGAGCAACTGTATCCGTTCCCTGAAGACGATCTGGTTGAAATCCTTGCGCCTTACACCGGTCTGAAGGACGTGGTGTGGTGTCAGGAAGAGCCGATGAACCAGGGCGCGTGGTACAGCAGCCAGCACCACATGCGTCGCATCCTGAGCCGTCACAACAAGGACCTGGTCCTTGAGTACGCCGGTCGTGACGCCTCGGCAGCACCTGCCTGTGGTTACGCTTCGATGCACGCCGAACAGCAGGAAAAACTGCTGCAAGCTGCCTTCACCGTTTAATGCCATCGCGCACCAGAAACCGAATTTAAGGAACCACTGATAATGGCTATCGAGATCAAAGCCCCTACTTTCCCGGAATCGGTTGCCGATGGCACCGTTGCCACCTGGCACAAGAAACCGGGCGAAGCCGTCAAGCGTGACGAGCTGATCGTCGACATCGAGACCGACAAGGTCGTCCTGGAAGTGCTGGCCACCGCCGATGGCGTGCTGGGCGACATCGTCAAGGGCGAAGGCGAGACCGTGCTGTCCGACGAAGTGCTGGGTTCGATCAATGAAGGCGCTGCACCAGCTGCCTGTCTCTTATACACATCTCCGAGCCCACGAGACCGTACTAGATCTCGT